>ENA-UOXB01000004-UOXB01000004.1-bioreactor-metagenome-genome-assembly--contig:-NODE-4-length-293588-cov-13.476015_pt1 | contig 293588 bp, 265 predicted proteins | sample MGYA00238158_ERZ761615 | MGnify/ENA primary metagenome ERZ761615 (study PRJEB28904, sample SAMN06267902) | bioreactor metagenome | isolation source: Joint BioEnergy Institute, California, USA...
TTTTTTTTTTTTTTTTTTTTTTTTTTTTTTTTTTTTTTTTTTTTTTTTTTCCCCCCCCCCCCCCCCCCCCTTTTTTTTTTTGTGATTGAGAGAGCCGGATAGGATAGTTCTCCTCTTACTTCGTACTCTTACTTAGGAATAGATTCTTCGCCTCTCGCTTTTCTTAATTTTTTTTCGTTCGTGTTCGAGATTGATTAGGTAGTGTACCTAGGATTATTATTATTAAGTCCCCTGTCATGATATCAAATACGAAGGTGTTTGGAAGATTTGAGAGCCTTTTTCTTTTCTACAACTCCGCTTTTATCTTAGATGTGTACGGACTACATCAAGGACCGAAAAACCGACTCAAAACCACAAAGGACAAGAATTTCTTTCTCTCTCACTGAAAGCTGTCATGACTAATCTAATCTACACAGTGCTTGATTAATGAGAATAAAAAACAGCAGATCCGCCTCGGAATCTTTCATCATTACTGCACGAAACACAAATAATAATCACCATCCCAACCCCATCCCGTGCCAAAGCCAACTCAGGACGCCCGCCACTTAGCCAGCCCAAACACAAGATCATAGAACAGTGGTGCTGGGGTAAAGTACTAAAAAGGGATTTATGAAACAGAACCTTCGTAAAGAAAAGGATGGTTAAGATGAGGGGAACAATTGTCCGTTGTGTTTGTCTCCCATCAAGGGAGATAAGCGCCTCCAGCGATAATCAGGTTCATGTTCGTGAACTTGACCTTGTAGACCGGGCTCTTCTTCGTGGGGAAAGCGCTGATCTGGTCCGGGGTCACCACGACGTCCTTATTCTTCTTCTTGCCCGTACCAGGTCCGACAGAAGAAGCAGACGCTTGAGCGGCGGAGGCGTTTCCAGCGTCGATCTTGGTGCCCGCTCCGCCTTCACCGACGACTCGGCCCTGGGAACCGGCCGGTTCCTGAGCAGGACCAGCGACGTCCCACACACGAACGGTGCCGTCTGCTCCTCCGGAGACCAGGACAGTAGACTCGACACTCCAGCTGAGGGACCAGATGCCTCCCTTGCCGTGGCCACGCATGCGTTTCAGTAGCCTTCCAGGTCCTAGGTCCCACAGGAATATCGAGCCGTGATCGTCGGCAGAGGCCAGGATCTTTCCGTTCCTGCTGCACGCCAGAGCTGTAATATTGCCTGTATGACCAGTGAACATGCGGACCGCATTGCCCGTAGTGACAGCCCACATGCGGACCGTGCGATCGGAGCTACCGGTAAAGACGTAGGCGGAGTTCGGGTGGAAACAGACAACATCAACGTCCTGGTCATGTCCGGCGAAGATTCGCTGCTGACGAATGCGATCGGTCACCCAGAGACGCGCGGTCTTGTCGTGGCCTCCGGAAACGAAGTAGTGGCCATACGGTCCCCAGGCCAAATCCCAGACAGGCTGGTCGTGGCCCTTGTAAACGACCATGCACTGCCACAGGTCCAAGGACCACAAACGGATAGTCTTGTCGGCGGATGATGAGAGCAGCCAGCGCGCATTGGTCGGAGCCAACGCGCCTTCGGTACGGGTAGCCGACGGAGCAAAAGCCACCGCGTAGACTGGTCCCGAATGCCCGATCAGACGGTGGGAGTTGGCTGGAGGCGTGTCATCGATACCTTCGTGGGTCGGCTTTATCTTCTTGCCATCAAGGCTCCACACTCGGATGTAGGACTCTTGCATGCCAGCTGCCACAAGCATGTTGTCATCGGAGAAGTCAATACAATTGATTCTGATATCCTTCGTTAGTCTGAAATTGCTAACAGCGTCCTGGAAGGACTCACCCATCATAGGTATTGTGGAACGTAAACATGCAAACACTAACAGCTGGGCCAACGCCGCCAGTGCGACCTTCAATCCTAAACCGGTCACGGTTTTCCTTAACTTTCTGCACTTCCATCGCCACATCACGAGCGGTGGAGGGTGGATAGGGAATCTCTGCGCGAGTTGGAGCATCCTCGTCCTCTTCCTTCTTGATCATCTGCTCGAACTCCTGGACCAGACTGTTCTGGCCGGGAGCCGGTGGATTTTTCTGATCTTCTTCGGCGAGTTCGCCGCGGACGTCGTTTTCGAGCTCGGTCTCCATTGGGAGTTTCCCAAGCTTGAGCTTTGGAAGAGTTCCAGTCATAGCAGGATTGTCTCCGGTGTAGGCAGAACCCGGATGATGGCCTGGGATACCCTCGTCCTCAAGAGGGAAAGTCTGGGCGTCGCCAGCTCGTCCGAGCATCGCAGCAAAGCTGAACCGATCATCGGCAGCGCGTTCCTTGGTGATAATAGTGCAGTAGCTGCTGAGGATGGCGGACATGACGGAGCCTCCTTCCTTCTGCTTGCTCTCCAGGAACTGCATGAGATTTGAAAAAGCCGGATTGCTGAGTATGAGGCGGTATTTGTTCGCACGATACAACTTGGCAATCGCATTGTGCTGGGCATGTTCTGGGAGACTAATAGGCTCCAAGGCACGGATGTCTTCAGCATGCTCGGGCAAGAAAAGATTCTTGTTGGCCTCAAAGAATGGCTTGGCATCCTGTGGCCACATGGAGGATATTTGATTGAGAAAGGAATGGACGAATAGCGGCCACAGAACACGTCTAAGTTCCGGCTATTTGCCTGGTGAGCTCCATATCCAGTCAAGATGGTCTTGTCAAAGAATTATCATACCTTGTACAGGTCTAGATTGTCTTCAACCCAGATCTTGAGCAGATCTGCATAAAATCGGAGTATTAGCTCGCTGAGAACTCATCTTTTTAGAATAAGAGCAACACAAATTCTACTCACCGAAGCCCTGCCTGTACTTTGGGCGCGCATCCTCACCAAGCTGAGGCAGCTGGCGGCCGTCGATCTCCTGATTCGCAGACTCCATACGGAGCATGGCCTCAGTTCGGGTGTATCCCTTCTTTGCCAGATAGTCGATGACCTGGTAAAGCATGAGTGTCAGTCAAAAGCCAAGAAGGTCTGAGGTGTTGGTCCCAGAGGAAACAGGTTCGAAGGAAAAGCAAGACATCAAAGACACAAGATTATTAAGAACCAGAGAGGAGCGTGATATAAAAGCATAGCACAGGATCGCAACGTAGCCCAAGACACGACGGCAGCATGCAGGAAGCACACAAATTATTCCTGCCACCCTCCACCTGGTTCCCTTGGGTAAGAGGCACATTTTTGTCTCCTGTCAGTGCAGTCGCTGTGGTAGGCTTCTTCCTCCTGCTAGGTCTACTCCTGGTCGCCTTCGCTGCTTTCGGAGGAGACGAAGAACCACCCTCCTTAGCCGGCGTTGCAGGAGCTAAGGCGCCCTGTCCCGTGGCCGGTTCAGCTTTGGGTTGCGAGCCCTCTGCATTCTTGACGGGAGTACTGCTTGGCTTTGGTATTAGGCTCCGCTCCAGAGCGCCTTTTCGCCGCTGTACCAGTGTTCTCTGCGATATTGGGCCTTTTATAAAGTTTCCAGGTACACGGACATCAACAACAAGGTGATGGGCTTGGAAAACATAGGGAAACACAACAGACAAGGGTATAATGCCATAGCAATGACCTCACAACAACATTGATCCAATCATATTCAGGGGAGCCCGCCGCTACTCTGGGAGATATGGAAGAGCAAGATTCCGAGACTTCTCCTTGTCCCTGCTCATGCAGCATGTGCTCTCCCTGCACAAGGTCTGGAAACAAGAGTTCCAGCTTGTTATTTACTACATGCAGCTGAGAAACAGCTGCTGCAACTGAAGAGGGCCTTTCTCTCTCCCCTTGAAGCTCTTCAAGTAGTCTCCCGTAAGGTGATAAGATGCAAGTCTGGCAGAGAAACAGAAACCAACTCGACCAACGCCCAAGGAACACTTGATAAAAAGCAGAAGTGGGGAGGAAGAAAAACCAAAATAAAGAACCTCTGAACTTCCAAAAAGGAAATAAATAAAAAGTGAAGGGCAGAGAAACTTGTGCAAACACAGGGGGGCAAAACAACAAAAGACAAATAGTTCACTTACTATCTGGTTGAGGTTCTGCTGCGACATTGCTGGATTCGAAGGCGGCGTCGGTCCAGGCGCCCCTCCCGTAACTGGAGGATTAGGAGCCATCGGCTGCTGAGGAGGCATGGGCATTCCACCGCTGGGCCCCATACTTCCACTTCGCGGTGCAGGGCTCGGAGCCCCGCCTGGCGCAGACATTCTCCTTTCTGTCCGATTACGAACGTATAGCTAGAACGACAGGAAAAGGAGACGGTGGCTCTGCAGCCTAGAACAACGTCAAGATGGTCGTGGCATGAGAAGTGATGGAGAATACAGTGAAGAGGCGACAGTGAAGGTCGCCGCGTTGAAGGTCGCTGTTTGATATTGAGCTATGATGTTTTTGGCTAGATCGCTCTGCTTATATAATCTTCCCCAGGTCTGCACGTGATCCGATAGCACCCTTTCCCTGTCAGTAAACTCCGTAGACTTGAAAACATCCGGAGCGTCAATTTAGCTACTCCGGTCTCGATTGGGCCCTTAATTTATTCTTACGTTGGTCTCTGTCTGGCGTCGATATGGAGAACGGAAAGCCAGACCGGATATTCACATCTGCTGATCGGATCCGGGAGCTAAACGAGATTGACAGAGTGCGTGTCTCCCAATGATCGGAACTTAACTCACCACGAAGAATTACACATAGCTAACCTACAGCTGGCGGAAATCAGGATGTGACGAAACTAATCCATGCCGCCGGGCTTGCCATTCAAGCTCTGACCAACTCCAAGTCACCCGCCGAGTCGTCCTCACCGACAGGCAACACCCTCGAAGCGCACAAAGCCGCATTCAAAGCCGCGACATCGCAGTACTTCGCGCTCCTCTCTTCCATCGACGTCCGACTGCGCCGCCAGGTTTACGCGTTGGAGGAAGCCGGGATCCTTGCACCGGATTCGGCGGCGTCCAGACCAAGTGAGGCAGCGGGCGCAGGTACCGCAGGTGGTGCGGCGAACCCGCTAGACATCAGCTGGCTCAATAGCAGGAAAGACACCGTGGGGAAGGACAAGGAGGCTGAATTGTGGGCGGCGGCGAGGGAATTCGTGGAAAGAATTGGCACGTCATCATCGTCGTCGTCGTCGTCGTCGACCGGCGAGGAGCCTGGCAAGGCAGGAAAGGGTGACGAGAAGATGGAAGTGGATTGAGCTCTCCGACATTTGACCTGAGTTTTCCACTAGAGACCAGGCAAGACCGTTTGCAGAGGTCTACTTCAAAGGGCCAACGAGCTTGTCTTGCGCGGCTTTTTCCGCGTCAAGCCCGTAGGACGGCTTGACGTTTCTCTGGCCGTGACGTGACGGTCGGAAGGCTCTTGGCCTGAAGCACTTCTTGAACCTAGTCGACTCCTGAGAGGAGTATTTACACTTTAAAGAAGCTGGGATACGAAGGAGGGTACGGAAGAACCTCCTCTCCAGGAACCAACCCGCGCCATGACTTCCCGTCGCCCAGGGACCCTCCAAAGCAGTTATGCTGTGCACAGTCTCCAACGGGACAACCCGTTGCAGGCTGCGGGGCGCCAATTGTGCGGAGTAGCCGCTTTTCGAATGTGTCACAACTTCAACGCATGGGTTTATAGCCTTAACCATCTGTCACTATGCGGAGCAGATCTAGATAGATGACATCAAATGACACAAGGCTTGACTGTTCCACTCAAAAAATTCCAGTTACACTCTCCAGTATATATCAAACCTAGGCGCTCCAGAGACGGATAAGGCGGTTATGAAATAGGAAAATACCATTATAAATACGCTACATACGAGTCAGTCACTGCTCATTAAATTCCAGCCCTCCGAGAGAAACCTGAATGACAATAGAAACGTATTTATCAAGACAAATCCTGCCCGTATGAAACCCGTTAAAGTGCTCTTTCGTTGTTTCCTTTGGCATTCTCCCCCATGGTCCCCGATCATTCTGTTCCTCTGACATGGGGACGCCACAACGATCAAAGGAGCAAAAGAAAAGGAAAGACAGAAGAGCCCACATTTCTCTTCACATTATATCACATAGTCATGATACATCCAAGCTCCCTCAACGCAGGGTATATTTCAAAGGAAAGACTAAGAAAGGAAAGAAAAGAGGTATAGACTCAAGGGACGAAACGGGGGAATGAACCCCTTGCTCCTCCGAAATATACAGACCGCTACCCACATCTTTCAAAACACTCTGTGATCGCATGGCGTGAAATTTGTGATTAAAGCATTATCTTCCTCATGAGTTTCGACTCTCCGTTGCTCTACAATTGATACTGATTGTTCCTATCGCTTTCATCTGGCGACAAGGTGGATTCGGATGAGTAGGATATCGAACCCCTTGATGAACCGTCACTGAAGCTGAAGTAGTCTTCTGGTGTCAGGGACGGGGATACGAGCAGCGGTGAATTCATGGAAGGATCAACCTTGTCCAGTCGTGTCAGTAGAATCGGTAGAAAGCGCGAGTCACCGCCGCGCAGCTGGGAGATGCGCGTGCAGAGCTGATTGAGGTAATGTCTTGCTCCAATAGTAAGCGTGGTGTTCCTTATAGCTGGAGAACCTTGTGGCAAGCAGGACATGACGTCCATCAGCGCGCAAGTGACATCGAAGACTTTCTCGATCTGGAGGATTTGAAAATTTTGTTATTTCTAAGTTCATCTTTATTGTTTGGATTGATGGTTGCGCCTTCAGTGGTTAACTCTTACCAATCCAATCCCGTGGATATCCATCAACTGGTTGGAAAATTGCTCCATATCTCTGACAAGATCCCCGGCAATATCAATAGGGTATGTAAATCTCATGGCCGCATCAGGAGAAATAGATGAGAGAAAGCCTTTAGATACTGAAAGTCTCCATATTACTGTTCGAAGCCACTGCTGGGAGATCCGAAGATCAACAGCCTGACTCTCTGTGCTATTCAGTGGAATTGGAAGTATATTAACTAGTCGCTTTTGCATATGTGCGAGGGCTTGCATTGTGCACTGGGTCCTTGTCTGATTCCAGAGTCCAATGAAGGTGTCATCAAAGGGACGAAATAGATTGACAAGATGGAGAAACCCGGATGTCGTAGTCGACTCACTTGGGATTTCATGGAGAGCCGGTAGACTTATTGTAGGATGTAGTGTCAGAGGCCGATGTCTCTGAAGGGCGTACGATCTATCCAATACGATCAGTTTCAATACAAGAGAGATGGTTCAAAATGGGAATAGACCTCTCTGTTACAAAAAGTAGCCAGAACAGTCTCCTCTGTCTGATTGCAAATGTCACCTCGGTTGACGAGGCGTAATGAGATTCATCGTTCATTCCAAGAATCTCCGCGAGAGTCGTCGCTTCCCGGAGGTAAAACCATGCAGTATTGTGCCTTTCCAAGCCGAAAGAGCAGGTGAACAGGAAGAATGCGGTGATAACTGCATCCGCACTCGGATTATCAATGGCCATGCCCATCCTCCGGACCCGAGCAGCTTCTTCAAAGAGAGCTTTTCCAGAAACCAGACAATCACGAGTCGTCAACGCCGACCTTGACGATGTGACATTTCCTGGGAGTCCGGGCTGGATCATCACAAAGGCGCAGAGAGATATCACGACACAATATGCATTGATTGACCTGTCCATGTCTTTCACCCGTCCTTGTAGCTGATGCCGGTCGAAGATTGGCATGGTCGGGTACATGTGTGTGAAGAATGCATCGATGCAGCTGTATACAAGCTGCTTGTCGACTGAATCTGGCATTGGCACAATGAATTGACAGAGTCGTTCCTGAGCATCAGGATTGCCAGAAATCCCTCCCGCCGTCTGCCAACTTGTCGTTCTCGGTTGTTGCTTCTCTCTCAGCTCTGTGATGACCTTTGCCCGGCTTCCCTTTGGACCTTTCTTCCGTGGAATGGCATTGTATGTACAACTTAACGAGGCATGGCCACAATTCCCGCACGGCTGACCGCCTGCACAACGTATCTTCCTGCGATGGCATGCATCACAGGCCCTCTTTGTAGACATTGACATGTCGTATATCCCCAGTGCTGATGAGAATCGAAGGAGCAAGTATGCATATCAAAGGAACAGACACTGCGATTATATAACTGCTAGGTAGTCAGCGCTGAAATCGAAAGCCACCGAGTCGGGCAAGAATGGCATACCAATTCTGGAGAAAGAGATAGAAAGGATCATCATGCAAGATGACGCGAAACAGACCGATGAAGATGAGAGGAGATCCAGGAACCAGTCCTATCCAGATAGGGTCACTAAGTCATCTATTAGGAAAGGACATTATACCCTGCTTGAATTAGATGAAATTATCGAGACTTCAAGAGTCCAAGATGCATCTGTGGATGCCATCCAGCCCTGCACAAGGTGACGGCATCAGGCTCTAACAGGGTCCCTCTCTCAAGGCATCAGGGTGGACAGACAGCTTTGCATGTAAGCATGTAGGCGAGAACACAGCGCGAGGAGAGCTCTCTTTGGCCACACCCTTTTGGCTGTCTCCCCAACCATCATTACCAAGTAGGATTAGGAGCACTTTTGATTGACTCCAAGGATAAATGCCCCCCTGCCACACAAGCGGCTACCCTGCCTGGAGGAGGAGTGAGATGCCGCTTAGCAGCAGATTCAGCTCCGCACGAGCGCCGCTGTCACAGCCTGTAGCCCTCTGCAGAGCGAGCTCCTGCAGCACACCGCGACAACAGGCTCTCCACGACGAACGCCCTGTCCGCCGCGTGTTGGCATCGAACAAGGCCCAAGTGGGGCAGCAAGCATATCATCGAGCCCTGGAGAAGCTTCTACAGCTGCAGGACAGTTGACCTCCATCGGCCGCCTTCGCGACTGGGGGAAAGCCCCGTACCGGCTACGCGGAGGCGTGCGCCAGCTATCAAGGACGGTCATGATCACTATCTTCTTCTCCATTCAAGCAAGAGAGCCTTGAGCCCGGGCGCCCCATCTCCATTTCTGTGGCTCTGGAGTCCGTCAGGTGAAAAAGCCTAATGGAGCTATCACACCATGTTTGAACAAGTCCGGGGATTCCGTGCCGTTTATATCGATGCCAGCCTATATTTGCGAAGCTATTGGCTTGAGTGTCCTGTCTTTCCTTCTCACGCACAGGAGCTAGCACGATCAAATGAAAATTGATTGGATGTTGCTGGTCGTACTTTGCTAGTAATGACTGCGAGAAACGAGCGATCCCACCACAGACTATAGGCTCAACCAGGAGTATACAAGGTGGGAAAGTCGGAGCTTGAGGGAAATTGAGGTGAATGTTCTTTTCGGTCTGGACCAGCAATTCCTCTATGGCAGGCTCATCCGAAGACGTGCCCAAATAGGTGACAGTGGCATTCCAGGTAAGGATGCTCAAGGTTTCAAAACGATCTAGAACATCAAGGGCTACCACACCCAACTACAAGACGCATCAGAGCATGTGAAATTACTTGCATCTTCTAGGGTCGGGTATACCTGGGGGTGTTCTTGTGGCGTCTTAATTCGAGGACCAGGAGGAACTAACGTACGCAGAAAGATAAGAATGCAAGAGCGGGAATTGAACAGGTGCTTGTCCGAAACGATAATCGATATAAATAGGAAAAAGTTGCATAACAGCCACGATCTCTATCCACAGGATGAAAGGTTGAATCCTCTGCGCTACAGCCCAATACCTACCTGATTGCCTTCAGCGAGCGTTCCCACCTCAAGACAAAGCTGCTCTTAACTTAGGACCGGTTATCTAAAGACGCGAACATCAACCATCCTTACAATCCTCCAATTGATAGAGTTCTGACCCAAACAAGATTTGCAGTACCGTGGCGGGTATGAACATGGACAATCTGCAGCTTTCAGAGACTATTTCTTCAGCGCGTTAATCATCTCCCTGTGGGCAGCCTTCTCTCTGTTCGTTTCCGACAAGGGCGCAAGACCTACAGTAATGATTAGTAAGTCGAGGAACAACGACGGTACCTGAGATTCGAGGGACAAGGAGCTACTTACTTCGGAGGTCGCCTACAACGTCCTTTGCCTTTCCAAAGTAGACTTCCTCTGCAGGTCAAGGTCTTCGTCAGCGCACGGACTCCAAAAGTCATGCATGCCAGAACAGCCCATGCCCCCTAAACCCCTGACAAGAGTCTGTTGTCTGCAAAAGCGGGTAGACTCACGTAGCAGGTTCCTCATCTTCAGCTCCATATCCTCGACCAGCCTGCCGACGTTGGCAACATGACTTGCATCATTCTCAACAGGCATGTCTGCCTCTATCTGCCTTGTCATGTTTCCGCTGAGGTCCATCTCTCCAAGAGCTTCTGTCTCATTGGACAGGTGTAGGATGACGGTGCTCGTAAGCTTGTAATGAGACATTCGTGCCCGATCGGTAGCCTCGAAGACGTGGATACTGTCCCAAGCTCCGGAGGTCTTCGAGCCCGGAGTGACGACTACGGACGGACACACCATTTAGTAGCTGACTCACAGTTTTGCTGCAGGAACCGCATCGAAACTCCATGGAGTTCGATGTAGTCCTCACAAGTATGAAAGAACGTGGACAAACCTTTCTTCAGCAGTACGACTCCAGCAAATCCATCATCCAAGTCCCAGAAGTAGACACTGCTCACTCCGCCCTCGTAGTACAGCTCTCGATAAACGTCGAATGCCTCGTTGGCCGCGATCTCCAGCTTCCTCACCCTCTCGCTAGGAACGGTTCCATCTTCGAGTGGCGGATCAAACTCGTTACTCCAAGGGGACCGGTAACTGTCCCCATCGCGGTTATAGTCGCAGAGGAGGTAGTCACGGTTGGACTTCGCGCAGCGGCGGACCTCGAGAGGCTGGTCAACGGAAGCAAGGAGATCTTCTGTCAGGTCTGGAACGAGGGTAGTGATGGCCTGCAAGTTCCGCTTTGTGTCGCGGGGGGAGAGGCGGCGGAGAAGATCGCTGGGATATGGATGTCATGGTCAGCAAGCAGCCGCGGAGCGGGGTTGAGATATGTCGGATTGGATTTGAAGAGACGGATGGTCATGAAGATAGGGGATTCGCAAATAAGCATTTTCAACACACTATCACTCACAGGGCACTGTCAAATTGTGTGTCCGCCATGGTTGTTGGGGTTGAAGGCAAGCTGATATCCAGTATGTCTACCTAGACACGCGGCGGGCTCGCACGTGGAGTTGGCAGAGTAAGGTGCGTGTGCAGAAGGTTGGAGGCCGTGGCCGATAGATTGCCGCAGGCATATACAGACTAAATAGCTGAAGCACAGCCAGACGCCTACAGAATGGAAAATAACGGCCGTACAAACAAGGATTTCAGAAATAAATATAAATCTTTCGGGTCATCTTCCATCCAAAATCAGATCCTTCATTCTACATAAACATTTTCCCAACGCCGATGAGTCTGACAACAAAATCTCAAGTGACGAGATCTTGTTCGGCCACCTGAATGGTATTGCTATTACGCCTTGGTTTATACCTAAAAGACGACATACTATTCCAAATATATTAGCTTTACTCGCGTAGTCATGACTCATTCGTCGCTATCGTCATCAAAAATCGCTCTATTCCTTCGTCTCGAAGACGTACGCTCGGGTCCGCCGTCGACAAGAGTGCTGACGTCTGGGAGGTCGAAATTAGTGTCCACATCCTCCACATCGCTCAGCTGCGAGGCGTAGAATGCTTTTTGCTCCGAATTGGCCGGCAGAGACGGAGAGCACATTAGGGGGGATGACTGCTGCATACTCCCGGTGTCTGGGGACGCAGCTGGGTTTTCTGGTATAGGACTTGTCCTAGGTCTGGCAGAGCGTGAACTGGAAACCTTTTGCTTTGCCTTTGCGGGCTTCTCGGCGGGATTCTCTGAGGGCGAACGGCTTCGTGCGGCAGCCTTGTTCGCTGCCGCTTCACGTTCGAGCTCTAAGATTCTCCTATAACGCTCCTCACAGTCGGCCCCCGTGGCGTTCATTCTCTGAAGGGTCTCAACCATACGACGGGTCACGGATCCATGCTTCACAAACTTTGTAGGGCGTGAGACACGCTGCAGATGAGGGAAGGCATCGTTGCGGGGGCGATGAACGAACTGTGGGGTGGTGCCGCCCACATTGCGATACCGGTGCTCGAGTTCCCTTTGCTGGGCCGAATTGAGTAAAACATCTTCAAGAGGCGGTATGTCAACGGGCTCTGGAGTATGAGGATTGGGCTTCCTGTTCTCGGGGCTTTTGCCGTTTGCCTTTTTGGTGACGAAACCCAGGAGCGATGCTTTGGTAAAACCGGTCTCCACATCATCTGGCATATGGAACTTCTTGGGCGGCCGTTTAGGAGGTCGAGCCGGCTTCTTCGGTTCGGGTAACTCCTGCTGTGAGTTTTCGAGAGGGATCTCGATCTGCCGTATGTCCACAACAGGCTTTGCGTCTCGAGGTAGGATGCGAGGGGATCTATCCTCGTGGAACGTGAACCGAGAGCCGCTGGCAATCAATTGCTGCATCTTTTCATAATTGTCTTTGGCCTTTATGTACGACTCCTCCTCTTTACCCCTCATCAGAAGTAGAACAATGTTGCCTGTCCTCTTGCGACCAGTTCGTCCCATGCGTTGAAGCATCCTAATCGGAGAAGCGGAGGAATCATAACACACAATGAGATCGACCTCACCGATATCCAAGCCTTCTTCACCGATAGATGTGGCGACAATGGTATTGTAAGTCCCCTTCTTGAACTTTTCCACAATGCTCAACTGAGTTTTCTGATCCATACCATCCGAGCCTTTGGCGCTAGTTTGCCCGACAAATACATGGGGACGAACCATAGGCTCGTGCTTCTTCAGGACTCTTGTGACTTCTTCAGCACTGTCTCTGAAGTGTACAAATATCATGACTTTGGTGTTGGATTGAGAACGCCCATCAGCACCAAGCCCTTCGCCTGCATCCATGAAGTGGTTCAAAACGACCTCTCTAAGATATTCTAATTTAGGGTGGCCAATGAATTCTGGGTCGCTCGTCAAAGGGTGAAGGTGATTCATGAGTTTTTGGAAATTCTCATCTTGGACGATCTGGCGTTGATATTTGCCGCCCTTCTGACCATCTGTGTTGGATTGAAAATTGAGAAGGCTACGATAGAATGGTATGATCCCATGGTATTTAAGAAGGTCGATGGAGTGAGCTAGACTTGCCAGGGCGGTGAAAATGGCGTTAACCTTGCCCTTCAGGGGGAAGCTCGCATTTCTCCCGGCGTCAGAACTCATCCACTGCTGTCTTGCCTTTGTAAGACCATACGCTGTCAGGGTCATTGGATCTCTGCCCCAGTAGGCATTGAGGCTCCGAAGCTGGTCAACGACGGGTTGCAGCGCTTTGGAGAGAAGGTCCATACATTTCACCATTTCCTCTGAATTCTCGAACGTCTGTATGTCGATATTTCGCGCGTGGACATACTCTCGAATATCAAGAGACTGCTCAGTACGTATTTCCACCTTTGATATATCCAACCCATCAATAACTTCCTGTACGGCTTCGACCGTGGAACCAGGAGTCGCTGTCAGTGCAAGGACCCTGAAGCTCTTATTGAATCGTCGGAGGAACTTGACCACCTCTACGTAGGCGTAGCCTCCGGTGGCACGATGGGCTTCATCCACGACAAGCAGGACAATTCGCTTCGGATCGGCTATTCCTGTCTTAAGATCGTTGACCAAAGTTTGGGGCGTCATGAAAAAGACGCGCTTGGTCTGCCATTCCTCAGCACGAACCCCGGGAGGAGCGTTTCCAGTGAGCATCGTGGTCTGAGAACGCGGTATTCCTGCGACTTCAAAGCATGCCGTGACTTGTTGGGACACTAGGGGCTTCGTTGGCGCGACGAAGACAATCTGAGCATCCTTCGTCCAGCGAAACCAGTTGAGCATGATAGTGGCGGCAATGAAAGTCTTCCCAAGACCGGTAGGCAATGCAACCAGCAAGTTATGGAACAGACCTTTCTGTGCTATATTAAACTGGTAGTCCCTTATCTTGCCCAGGTTTGTCGGATAGACCCATGTCTTTATTGCCTCCTGATCAAGTTTATGATGTGTAGGAGGTTCATCCTTCTCAGCAGGAAACCAGCTATCTGCTGCTTCCTGCGTCTGACGATTTGTGTTTCGAGAAGTAAGGTCAAACAATGTCGTTTGACGAAGGTTTGTCCGTTGCGTTCTTGGGCGTGGTCGCGAAGCAGATTGGGTAGCAACTGGTCGTGAAGAAACGGGAATTGGATTGTTCGCCGGAGAGTGCGGCGACAGTGAGGGGGACGAGTCGAATGCGTCGTCTGGTATATCTTCGAGGTCAAACGATAAATCTGGCTGAGCAGTATTGGGCTCGCCATGAGTGCCACGAGACGCGGCCACGGGCTGTTGCCGAGCAGCATCGTTAGAGAACGAACGGCTTGCTGCTCTCGAGCTTTCAGCCCGAAACGACTCTATGGAAGCAGCTATGGCAGCTCGCAAATCCTCATCTTTATCACTGTCGGCCCCGGAAGGTGCGGCATTCAACTCTGCGGCAACCTCCGGCTCCGGCTTTTTCCAACGGGGTCCACGAATCCTCGACGGGCTGGAAGGAGGCTGCGTCAACTGCGTCACGAACGTCTCCTCCTGGACAGTGCTGTGCTTGGGGACGAATATCTTGTATTTTGACCTGACTTGTCTCGTGTCAGCCTCGTCCTCCGCGGACAGCCTCCGGCGAGGCGGTGGTAGATCATTGTCTGCAAACGAACTGGATCCCGCGTCTGAATCTCCATCCTCGTTCGCGCTATGATCTCCTTGAGCCTGTGAGCTGGAAGCATTTTCTGCATCTCGAGCACCCTTGGCGGCGTGCAGACGGCGACGCTTGGCTGGTGGAGGGGAGTCGAGGGCCTGGGTTGCGGCCGCTAAGATGTCTTCATCTAGATCGCTGAACTCATCGTTCTCATCAGAGGGCATTCTTGACTCAGGGAGCAACACAGCATTGGCAGACACCCTGTGCTCGTCGCCGCAGGGCCTCTCTGCGTCTCGTCGTCGGGTCCGTCTGTCGCGGTTCTCGCATGCGCGTCTCAGGCGGCGTCACGACATCATGTGACCGCGCGTGACAGAGCCGCTAAACCGTTGTGTTTGCACTGTTTGCAAGTATCCAATTTTACTCCCACACACGGGCCTCCTCTCCGCAGCCCTGTGGACGGCACGGACGCTCCATCGTAGCTGGTGGATCTCTCGAGAAACTTATGGATAGATACCGAGGCTAACGACTAGATCGATATGCTATTCTTGTTCTCCGTAACCACGGAGATTGCAAAGCCTCAATTTTAACCGGTCACTCAATGCCTCGTAGAATCGGCCGACAGGGGCAATTGGGTACCTTCTCCGGTCCCAGTCAACGCGTCTCTCGGGTTGTTTAGGTCTGCAAGCGCTGCGGAGCATGAAGATTGGCTGGGGATCCATTATTAGAATAGTAACCCTTGGAACTGGAGAGCTGCCCTGCAGCACCGACGAATGGGCGCGCAGAATGTGCAGACGGTCGCCGTGCCAACCTGACACGTCGCAAATGACAGCGAGCGGGCGATCTTCTGACCCCAGCGATGCCCGCAGCTGCGACTGGGGCGCCCAGCCCTGCCACCGCGGGCAGGCCCGTGTCGTTGACCTTAAATACCACCCCTGGCGCCCTGTCTTCCTCCCAGCCTCTGCTGTTTACCCCTTAGGCTTTGTTGTCTGGGAGGAGAACTGTCCATTGTTCACTCGTTCGACACAAAAGTCATTCACTTGCTCCCTGAAAGGCAAAGTTCTTTGTTTGATACTTGACAGTACTCATTGATATTCTCTCGCGCGCTCCATACAAAACACCCAACTTGTCAAGATGAAGTTCAGCATCATCGCGCTCTCTGGTCTCGCAGCCCTGGCTGCTGCGCAGACAACACTTCAGACTTCGCCTGCCCCCGCGGCTACTTCGCTGTCTCCGGAGGCCAAGTGCGCCACCAACTGTAAGTGACCCTGTCATGCTACAATTGATGTTTAAGCATGTGTGTTTCTGGGAGCATTCGCTAACGATTACTCCGTACAGGTGCCAGCAGTGACATCTGCTGCCTGGCTGCATGCTACAGGGTCCCATGCCCAAGTGAAGCCATGGCAAACGACACCACCGCCTGCGCGGCCGCTTGCCCTCAGGGCAGTGGCACCCCCAGCGACACTGAGGCCTACGCCAAGTGCCAGCAGCAGTGCTTCAGCTCGCACTTCTTCCCTGCCACCGCCACGCTGCCTGTTGCAAGCGGTTCTGCTACTGTCGCTGGCACTTCGGCCACCGCTACTTCGGATAGCACCTCTGGATCGAGCTCCAGCGGTATGAATTAACCCTGAAGATGGTTTGTCTAACTACGAATTGATAAGCTGACATGTATATAGGTTCGAGCGCCTCCCGGACGGGATCCAGCGCCAGCAGCACCGCCTCTGGCACCGCCCCAGCTGCCTCTACGGGAGCGGCTAGCCACCTGGGCGCCTCTACTGCTGGTATCCTAGGTGTTATCATGGCCGCCTTTGCTCTGTAAGGTGGACATGATGAATATGTAACGAAGTTATGACGGTTTGGAATGGGACAAGGGACATGATGGATAGGGATCTGACAGGGAAGCGTTGTGACGACAGGTTTGGACACACTCAATCTGGGTGTGTGATATACCACATATATATTTGTATTTTATCAGGGTTTTCTTTTAGGCTGTGATATTGGAATCTTTCTTTTTTTGGCTGGCTCTTTGGGGAAAAAAAAGACATTGAACTCTCTAATTATATAATAACCAGCTTTCATTATATTCCCAAAATAATAAACAGCGTTAGCCTGCGATCGAGATGATGTCGAAATCTAGGTCCTAAATTTGAGTCTGGGGTACGTCTTAGCGCTGGCGCCTTGGCACACGCCTTGATCCTCGAGACACCGTGCTTCGCACTAACGGGTTGATACGCGGTTCACGGGTTCAATGGACCTTCAGGTCTTCAGGATCTCCAGCAGAGTCCTGTAAACAGTAGTACTCAGCAGAGACAACAGACCTACCCCGGAGACAGAAAGCAGCATCCCCGAAGTTGCATGACCGACATGGCTCTGCGTCACCGCCAATCAAGACCCCCGCCACGTCACGGCTCCGTCCCTTGCACATGTCACCTGAAGGCGTGGTGTGTCCTGGTGGCTCGAAGATCCCGCCCGGGTCCTGCATAGCTGCTGTCACCGCATGTCCGACTCGCCCACATGCCGTGCGGATCGTGGTCTGAAGATTGGCACGTTGTCTCGTATTCTAGGTCCTCATGGGAGGAGGTTTACTGCTAATTACAGTGACTGCGGTGACGTTTGAGGATATCGATCGTCAATGATCATCCCATCCCCTTCATTCTATGAATCATTCAATCCCATGCTTTTTACCCCCAGACCCCCCACCTGCTCTTCCTACAAAGCTGGACGCATCCGACGGCAGACGAAAGTGAGGGGAAGGAAGAGAGGAAAAACAAACATTCTTAGGTCACCGTGCATGATCGACTCATCGACGCTGGGCGATCCACTCTTCCTGAGGCCCGTGTTGTGAAGTTAGGGCCAAAGCGCTCGCTGTTTGCAGCGGGGCCAATCGACGGATCGGCGCCTAAAGAGGACCGGCGTGGGAGCATTGTCCACCACTGCTATCGTACTACGTAAGACCGCTCTTTTTTCACCTGTGTCCTGGTTTACCCCTCCTCCCACTCCGGGGTAGAATCTATCGCTAACAATTATTGCTACATGGTCTATCAGATACTGGGTAAGGAACTTTTTCCGCTGCATTTGCATCGGGTTGCCTGTTTGGTTCTACCGGAATGAATAATAATGCGCGCTGCCCAGATGACTTTATCCCCAATTGTCGGGAGCGTGTGTCCGATCTGTAGGCGGGGGGTCATGTTTAACAATACTCGCTCCTAATGCAGTAAAAGCAAGACCTGGGAACTGCTGGGTCAAGAAGGCATAACTAACTACCATAGATTCACGATTTGAAGGGAATTCAATCTACCATACATCTACCGTAGACATAAAAAGAACCTCTTGAAATGTGTTATATAGATTTCCTGACTGCATTCTGAAATTTCGGCCAGTAGCCATTCCGTCTTTAGCAGATGTTTGAAATTTGTCGAATGCCGTCTTGTAAATTCTGCAATTCACCAAAGCGCCATTGCTGAGGAATGAATACCTATGTAGTCCAGAGCCTTTCTGTATTCACACGTAGACCTCACAGTGCATGGCGTACGTACCTACTTGTATACTTCACCAAGCTGGAAGTTACTCATAGGCATTATTCCTCTTTTCCGTATATTAACCACGTTCAGGGTTCATCTTTCCGCATTTTCTTTTCCTCTCGACAGTTCTCTGGTCTTGCAATTTATCCATAGAATGGGTACTACCATAGTTAGGTCTACCGGGAGGTAGCAGTTTCTACCTAAAAAAAGTTTAGTTTATCTAGGCAGGGTGCATCTATACATATCCACCAACGGGGCTACAGATTGTTTGCCAATGCTAGCAGCCGCTTCATACTGCCAGAGCTTGTTTGCTACCTGATTCTTTATTCATAGGTCATGTTTTTGTCTTCTCATGATGTTAAATAGCTAAGTAGTCAGGACCCCATTGGTGGGTAGTTCCTTAAGAGTCATTTACTCATCATGCTCATATAGTTTCTTTCCATAATAATTCAAGATGAACATACTTCTAGTTGTCTTCATCTATATCTTTTGGTTCTCTTTAAACGGGTCTTTTTTCAACGAATATTATTATCTTTCGATAAATCCTCTATATATCATATCCGCAAGAACCTTGTTTTCCACCTCTCGGCAACTTCGCCGTATCAAGAAGTTTCGAATATCGAAACGAAGAAGAAGTTAATGACGATTCATACCCTTTTTGCGCGGTGAACGCTCTATGATGAACTTGTCCGTCGGTATTATACCAACTGCAGCTGTTACAAATCCAGTCAGCATTGCTGTTCCTGAATCTGACCAGCGGGTGCAGCCCAACCGTGGGCAATGTTCCAATCAAAACGAGGTCTTTACTATATCACTCTGGTTGTGTCCCTTGTGGAAGATCTTATGGAGGACGGGGTGGTCAGTGCCAGCGACATTGTCATCTTGACGCCCTATCAGGGGCAGTACATACATTACATCTACTACCTGGCTGCTCTAAACATGCTCAAGGACGTGCATCCCAACTGGGACGTGCGTGATGTGTTTGTTCGCACCATCGATGTCTTCGGTTGTGACCTAGAACTTCGCCGCCAACCTTGTTCTGAAGACAAAGGGAGTTATGATAATCAGCGACGAGGGACCAGGGACTGTGAAGGAGAACAAATCCTGTGGTTTCTCAGCGGCACGCCGTTTGAGGTCTCGCCATCCGATGTTGCCGGCTACATGTCGTGCTTGGAGATACCAAGTTGGAAGATGATAAAGTCCTCCGCTATTGTACTGTACAATACATCCGCCCAGGATTCAGAACTGGGCAAACAGTTCACTAGTCTCTGCAGCAAAAAGGACACGCGGCCAGAGATCCTCCAAATCATTGAACGGCAGTTCACTGCCGCCCTTCAGGAGGTTGTGATCTGTTATGTTGCCAAAACTCTCCGGTTTGGACAGTCTCTGCTAGAGCTGCTGCCTCACAAGCAGAGGACAATATACTATCACATCCCCAAAGTGGTATCTAGATGTAATGCGGGAACTGGAGCAGCGATATAACACCCACGGTCTTGCGCGGTCTGAACTAGCCCGCGGTAGTGGAGAATGTTCAGAACAAGATGTCAACCTTGTATGTTGCTATCAAGTACTCTCATGCTCTCAGCCTCATTGCCAGTTTTCCTGCATCGGTCAGTCTTTACAATGCGCATGAATGCAACCTCACATTGGAACTTCTACGTTCTTTATCTTAGAGGAAAAGGAATACTACATGGAAACAAATTTCACAAGGCGGGTACTTCTATTTCGTGCATTGGGACGAAGTATTGGCTAAGACTTTAATCAGCTCCACACATTCGAACATCCTACTATATACGGAGCTGACAGAATCACAATGGCTCAAGGGGAGATGTTAACAAAGTGATTGTCTCTGTGTCTGTTTCCTGATCGATTCTCCTTGAACCTAACTGGCTCATATGGAAGGCGAAGCAGACCGAGGGTTGCATCAATCACATCGGCCAGCGGAACCTAAAGACCATTACCTACCGCCCTTGAGTGTCCCCAATCCACAACTGAATGAGCCATCAATATCTGACAGCAATACTGGGAAGAGCTTCAGACATTCGGTCTTGGCTCTCTGCGATCCAGCGGAGAAGCATATTGATGCTTTCCAGGTTCATTATGACTCCCTGGTCAGGCACAGTGTGTGCAATAGGATGGACAGGTTGGTGAATCGAGTGCTTGGATCCCAATCGTGTCTCTCAAGCACAGTGTGACGGCGCGGCGTGGACTGATGGGCAGAAGGCGGTGAAGTAGGCGGCAGAGTTCTGCCACACTAATTTGCCCATATCTTGAACTCCTACCATGCCTACAATTCTCCTTTCCTTCCTTTATGCTCTGGATCTTGTCTAGACTAGCTACCATAGTTGATCCATAATTTACTATGCCTGAGCGCCGTCACAACCAGGGACTTCTCTCCTTCCAGCAGACAGAACAGTTCGATTCCGCACTACCAGGGGCGCTGAGGATGTTCCACTACCTCATCCAGCTTTCTTGAATGTCTACTACATCCTGGACGAGCAATCCATGCCTCCGGCATGGGGGAGAGAATCGATCGACAGTCCCTACTCATATAACATAAACATATATATATATATGTATATATATATATAACGAAGGGTAAAAAGGAGATCATGATATTGAGCAAGATGGGGGCCTTGTTTTATTCCATCCATCACCGCTAACAGAATCCAGTCCGCAACGGCATCTGCCGAGATGTATCCAGGAGATTACAATCTCCAGAGCGACAGGCAAGACAGTCTGCTGAAACTGTTTCCGCTGGACCGACCGTGAACCTTCCCTTCAGGACGTTGTTCTATTTTATTCCTACCAGAGCTTATCTATATGATTGCATTTCACTCGACAGAACTAACAATAATTGAGGTCCCAGATCTAACAATCTTATTCTTGTAACTCATTTTCCAAGCTATCAGCCACGTCGCACCGGAACCCCTCGTACTCGAAACACCACGGACAACCAATAATCTTCCCTCTGATTCCTTTCCACACTATCATAATATGGATTTCATTGTGGCTTTGCCATCTTCTAATCCAGAGGGATATACAATACAATCCTTACAGTCGCAGATAAATTTACAAAAAGAGTCACCTTATTGGCAGGTAAGGATACGTGGGGCACTGAGCAATGGGCTGCAAAACTATTACAGCACCTCACAATTGGCAACTGGGGAATCCCTCGTGTGATAATATCAGACAGGGATAAGAAGTTCTTGTCCCAGCTATGGACTCATATTTTCAGAGGCCTTGGTGTCGAACTACTATACTCAACGGCGTATCACCCCCAGACTGACGGCCAGTCTGGAAGGACCAACCAAACGGTGGAAATTGCCCTGCGTCATATGCTTACATGCCTTCACAATCCTAAGGCATGGCCTCAGGTGCTGCCACAATTACGGGCAGCATTGAATTCCACGAAGAATTCCATGGCGCAATCTGCCTATGAGCTGATGTTGCCTTGATCATCTCAAAAAAAAAAAAAAAAAAAAAACTTTGTTTGGCTGTCTTGCAGAAGACGGAAGCACCGACGTTGCTTCTGCGCTGAGCTAAGCTCTGGTCATCAGGGAGATTGTTCACCGGATTCATTGACGAAACAGATATCGCTCTTGTTATAATAACTTCGGGATAATATCGTTATCTGAGAACCTCGCCTTCCAGGGTAAATTGGAACCCGAATGACGTGGTACTCAAAGAAAGGAATCAAAAGATCCTTTTCAAGAAATGAAGCGGTTGATATCCATATCTATATCTATGGACAACCCCATTTATTGGATTTATTTATTTATTTACTGATGGGCAATTTTCTTTTTCTCTCCCTTTCTATCTCCGTGAATTGTGTGCCCAGTGACACCTAGTGACACTCGGAAAATGCATAAATAGGTGGGTGCAGCAGATGTGGACATGGTATGGTAATAATGTTCAGGATGCTAGTGGCACACCCGTTGCCCCAGTGGAAACGGTGCCCAGGTGGTTTCCCCATCTGGGCCAGGGATAGTGATGGATGGATATGCTGTCTCTTCAGGTATATTATTTGAATGCCTTTTTTTGTTTTTTTTGTTGCCTCACATTCGTCATAATCAAACAAAATCAGGCTGACATTAGTTACACTCCGAGGGCATTATTATTATGATTATTCATTCTCAGCATCAAGTATATATATGGAGGATAGATAGATGGAGAGAGATCGGATCAAATGGATCTAATCTATCTATCTATCGATCGATCTATCTACGATCACCAACTAGCTCCATTATCTATCCTCCCCGTCTGGATGGTTGTTTTGAAATAAAATAATAGGAGTGAGTGACAGGATGCTGCATGCCTCGTGCATTTCGAACGACTAGCTATCTGCTCTGTAGTAACTACTTAGAAAGACCACTTGAAATTCGAACAGAATCTTTTTACTTTTAGCATGAATAGGATTTCTTATATAAGTTAACAAAACCAAAATATAAGAAAGTAGGTACTAAGTTATTAATATGCAACATCATATCTGCAGACTACTCTGTATTGCGCATGCTCATAAGACTCTAAACATTACCTACCTAGGTAGTTAGTAGATAATACACCAGGAGCAGTAACTTCCAAGCCACCAATTGGCAAAAAGAAAGGCTGTAAATCAATGCAACATGCGAGAAAAAAATTTTTTGTACGTACTAGTAATCAACGGTGGTTTCCGGGGTGTCCACTCCATTGTTCGGTGTATTGCCGTAGATCAATTAAGGTTGCCAGCCAGAAGCGCAAGTTTAACAATACCACCTACCCAAGTTTTTTTTTCTACCACACACGAGCTGCGGCGGAGTACAGGAACATTATTCCCAGATATCAGGACAGACAACCGCACCATGACCAGTCCAAGTCCAAGTCCACGACACGATCCGCAAAAGACCCGCGCCCTCATCGCCGCCATGACGGCCTTCGTGACGGAGCGCATGGCGGGCCACGACCCCTCGCACAACCCGGCCCACGTGCACCGCGTCGTGTCGCTGGCGCACACGATCCTCGAGGCCGAGCGGCGCGCGCACCCGGAGCACGAGTACGACGAGACGGTGGTGACGCTGGCCGCGCTGCTGCACGACATCGGCGACAGGAAGTATCTGCCCGCGGCGGAGGCGACGGCCGCGGCGGAGGCGGCGCAGACGGACCCCAAGCGCATGGTGTATCGCGCGCTGGTCGAGCGGGGCGCGGACCGCGCGCTCGCAGAAAAGGTGCAGACGGTCGTGGCCAACGTGTCGTACAGCAACGAGGTGCGCGACCCGGCGCGCATCCGGAGACTCATCGACGAGGAGGGGTACCGCGAGCTGGCGATCGTGCAGGACGCGGACCGGCTCGACGCGCTCGGCGCGGTGGGCATCGGGCGGTGTTTCACCTTCCTCGGGGCGCACGGGTTGAAGCACGTCCCCGCGGGGGGCCGGTGGGAGATGGACGGGGCCATTGACCACTTTGGGGACAAGCTGGAGAAGCTGGAAGGGATGATGAAGACGGATACCGGGAGGGAGATGGCGCGCGTGCGGACGGAGCGGTTGCGCGAGTTCAAGAGGTGGTGGGAGGAGGAAACGAGCCTTGCCTCGGCTGGTTGAGAGCTCTACAGGGATAGGGGTGATGAAGAGAGACAGAGATAGAAAGATGGGAGGTCTCGAAGGAGCATGTACTGTATGTTTGACTCGGAAGGCTGCATGGTCTTGAGTGGGCATTCAACAGCCCTTCATTGTTGAAACTTGTATATACCCTCGTATAGCTTTATTTTAACGCGATCTGGCGATACGGTTACGCGATAGAGACGATACTCTTACAAGTCACGAGGAGATTGTTTCAAGCTTAATTTATTTGTGGTGATATATGTATAACCAAGTTGCACCTTTCAAGATCGGCTGTTGAATCTCGTATTTCGCCTGTCTCAACAGTCAGATAATTCCGTTGAGGCAGATAGTGAAGATGGCGTATGATGGCTCCAAGGATGAAGAAGCTAGCTAAAGGGTGGTGGGCGTGAACGTATCGGTGGGCTGCAGCCCCAGGCTGTGATGCTTCAACAAATCCAACAGACATCTCTGGAACAGATCAAAAATTCCTTTAGACATCCAATATCTCATTTGCAGAATAGAATGTCCTCTGGCTTATTCGCCGTTTCTCCCGCCCGTCCTCCGTGGACCGGGGCAAAGGGAGAGGTTGAAAGCGTCGTCGTTCTTTCTAATCACTTTGAAGGTTTCAGAGATTAGACTGAACGCTGCGTTGTGCGATCCAAAATTAGCATTCCGAGATACGACGTATCCCCCATCTTCGAGATGAGAAGGGAGAGGTTTCCATGATGTTCTCAGCGATTGAGGTTTGGGAAAGGGTGAAAGATGTCAATATCGGGGCCTTCCCAGAAAATAATTAGGTTTTCTTAATCTTTTTTTGTCCTTTTTCTCAATATGTTTCGGCTGGTCTTCCACCTACCATCCAGTCTATTAGACATACACTCGACACGGAATCAGAACGAGACGGGGTATGTAAACATCCAAAAACATGTTGCATCCAACGAAACACACAACACCACGCGGTGGTACGCTAATCGGAAGTGCAATAAACAGAGCTCACCAAACGGGTTGTGTCGCAAGGCAACGAGCAAGACGGAATAGAGAATTGATGCCTGCTGTGATAATGTGGTGAGGACTCCAAACCATTATGAAATTATTAGAGATTCTCCAACGCAAACGAGTGAGATCATAAATCCAAAGAGAAGCACCAATCCAGAAACGCCTGCTATGTGGGGGATTATCTATTAAGTCTCTCAAACGGGAAGGGTGAATCACAATTTAGACCCTGTCTCTGGCGAAATCTAGCACCTCACAGTCGTCTTCGAAGAATCCGTCGTCATCAATCCCTGAAGATGTCACGGCGAACGGATCCGTGTGCTTCTTCTTCTTTCGTCTCGTAGTGATGACGACCTCTTCGAGGTAATGACCGCCGTTCCCGAGGGTTATGTGATTCTCAATTTCCGAAGCACCAGCTTGCTTTTCATGTACATTATCTTCGTCATCGTCATCGCGACTAACAGGCCGGACATGAAGCTTTGACATGGGAATGTCATTACCGAAGACCCACGGTCCGGTGATGGACGCCATCACCGACTGATTTGCATCGTCCCCTGAAGGGAAAACATATAGATTGACCCTCTGATCAGTGTGGAAAGGCTGATAAGGAGCGTTTGTCTCAATCTCGGCTTGCGAGAGTGGCTGTGACTTGATTTTGGTGGTAGACGACGAATGTGGTTTGGATGAAGGAAGAGCCCACGATGCGCTGACAGCCGAATCTGTGTTGAGAGTCCCAACTTGGATGGGCCCGCATGGGTTCTGAAGATGAGCGGGCAGCTTAAACTCTGTCACCTTACCTCCAATGATAGAATGGCCTTGCCGGTTTTTCCTGGTTGCCAGGCTTCGAGCGATTCTGTACAGTTTGAAATACCCTCCATCTATCACGCCGAGCAAGGGTTCATCTTTGTTGCAAAACCAAGCTACACGAGACGCTGCAGGATCTTTGGAGAAACCAGAGAGATGCAGACGATTTTCTCCGGCATGGCGAAGAGTGTTGACAGTTCCAGTGGCTGCGCCTACGGATTTACTAAGGCCAGCAGCGACCGCTTTCCCACCAGCTGCAGGGGATATTCCAAAGCTGCTCACAGAAGGAAATGCAGGACCGACACTAGGGGCGCGTCCTCTGACAGCAGCGAGAATTGGCTGGGTCTTGTCTCCCACGAGCTTCATGGCCGCAGTGAAGGGGTTTCCAGGAGTCGTAGTTTCAGATGACTCTTCCACTGCAGATTCATCATTCTGAGGTTTCGCAGGTAGGGGTCGTGCTCGACGAAGCGGGGGCCATTGGAAAGCACTCCTAGGCAAGTCGAAAACATGGACGGTGCCCTTACGCGTGATAATTGCCAGGCGCTCGCCGGTAGGAGCAGTCCAGATGACATCGACAATACTTGAAGTCGTCAGTCGTGCATACCTTGCCACTTGTCGTACGTGGGCATTGACGGTCGGAAGTGCCGGGTCATCCGAAAGGAAAGCTCCTGCTCTGCAGTTCTTTACTTGCATGAGATCCCACACGTACTGAATGTCGCCTTTCTTGCTTGCCGTAAACAACATCAACCCGTTGGGAGAAAAAGACAAGAAGCTACAGCCATGTGGAACCTGGAAAGTTGCGACAGGACTAGGAAATGAGGCCTTGACTTCTGGATTATCTTCTAATCTCTTCAAGTCGATCAGCGATACGAGATCGGGCTCTGCAGGTGATGATGTCTGCGTATCCTGGGCATGCGTGGGGGGAAAGATGTTGTAACCTTGCTGTTCCATTGGCTGCATAGGACGACGTGACGTGGCAGTTTGCGAGGACTGTTGGTCTTTATTCCAATAGCTATTCCAAGCTTGAAGACCTTGATCACCCATCCATCGTGCCCCTCTGAAGAGCTCCTGGGTTACTCCTCTCGCAAACTTGTTGAGGAAGCTCTCTTCCTCACCGGCATCTGTGACACATGTCACTGCTGGTCTTGACGGAGGGATATGAGTGTCAAGCCCATAGATCTTTCTCTGGACCAAAGAAGCTGGCACGGTGCCGTGGAGTGGTGGTCTGGAAGTCGATGACGGCGGAACGATTGCCAACCATCTTCCACTCAGTGACAGGATCGGACTATCGGGAGACGCTGAGCCACGGGGGGAGTCAGCCTGAGAACCATCCGGATCAGTCGAACTCGAGGAAGCGGAATATCGACGGGAGCTCCTCGACTGGACGCTGGTCCAGGTCTTTGCGAGACACAGATATGCGGTCGGAGCGGAGCACGGGCCGACGCCGTAGATATATACCTCTCCACTAACGCCTGAAGCCACAATGACAAAATTCCCGCTTGCATACAGTTTCAAATTGCCCACGGGGGCTGGTGCGTACAGAGGTAGGCCTGGAAAGTTATCAAAGCAAGGAACGGGCTTGCTGGTGAATAGAGTAGTGATGTGCTCTCCAGTCCTGAGGGAGTAAATCTCCACCTTTGTCTGGTAGTAGATGGTCTCGTCTCGATTATGTTGCTTTTCAAACGAGGACTGTTTCCCGGCCAGACCAGAGAGCGAGTCATTCTGTTCTGAACCGGAGGAAGAAGAACCGCCCCCGTCATCCTTTGGACAGACCGGGCCGTGCACTATGACTGCTACATGGGGTCTAGAAGATGCAAACGGGTCGGCTTGGGAGGTCCACGGCAATAATTTCGCATCGATGACTCGACCATTCAGACCGACTATCCTTCCGATCGGACGGGCTTTCTGGTCTTCAATGGCCAGGACTTCCAGAGCACCATCGGACCCGACCACTAACACCTTCCCGCCCATCTTGGTCGACTTGAAGGATGGACTTGACGATATTGTATCGAAAGCACAGAACGAATAGTTTGCGTCCGCGGGTGGCCTGCCTTGGCCGGAGAACAGGGGTAGATCAATCTCCGGAGCCCCATAGAAATGGGCCTGGGGTAAATGGGGCAAAGGTGGCTGACTCGGAAAATGGCTCGAGGAATGTCTCTTGTGCCTGTCCACCGACTGATGCCGCGACGGAGAGATACTCGGATATCCACCACCATAGCTCATCGGTCGAGCTCGCCCAAGAGGCGGTGACGTGGAAGTAGAGGCACGGCTGAAACCACCTTTCTCTGCATTGGTGGGAAAGCTCAGAGGCGACTCGCTCACAAAGCCACCGTCGACGGGGTCAGCGGGAGGGCTCTTTCCGATCGGGATCGATTTGGTCCAGGCATCCGTCCGAAAAGCAGTGTCATTGTCCTGGGTGGATGCAAGAGATCCAAGAGCTTCCAACACGGGGGACACAATATTGTTGCCAGGAGGACGGCCGAATGCATTGTTCTGATAAGGCGATGGCTCGGTCTTGAGAGGCGGGGTGGGCTGGGTTCTATCCGTCGCACCAGACGTCAGCTGTCGATTGCCAGCACACAGCATGTCTACAGGCAGGATCACAGCAGTCGGAGGGCTTACAGGTCTTCTGGGGTCATCTTCGCCGTAGACGTATTATTAACCTTGTCCTTTGCCTTGGTGCCATTTTTCCCCTTCTTCTTGCCCTTCGCGCTGGATTCCGACTCCGGATTCGCTCGCGGTTGACCTTGGGAGGATGCGTTATTGTCGTCAGAGGACTGATGATGCTGATGGGACGGTTCGTCAGACGCTGCCGGGTGCATTCAAAAGGTGCTCTGACGGAAAGTGAGCAAAGGATGCCTCGCGGAGGCAATACACTCTCGGATCAGAGAACCGTCCTTTCAGACCCTGGGAGAGGTCCAAGAACGGATGACTCAACCGCGGGGCCGCTCGCGAGGTACAGGCGGGATACACTGAGAGAGAGCAGGACCGCGTCTGACACCGTCAGTTTGCCAGACCTCGAATGCAGATAGCAACAAAGAACAATACGGACGCATACGTTTTCCCAGTTGTGACGCGAGTCTGGCCCCAGTTGAGCTAGGGTGTGTCGAAGTAGCAACCTCCCTGGAGGTTACTGATAACGTATCGGATGTCGAAGACGCCAGCGGCAGCAGGAACCGGAGAGCCCTTCTGGGACGGCAAGCTGGCTGGCCAACAGGATGGAGGGGAGTTGTTTTGAATTATACGTCGGATTCAGATTCCAGAGTGATGTACTCTGTACTGATCTTGAGGCATAGATGTCTCGGATCAGAGGGGGCACGGGAGGGGAAGGGGAAGCATGCAGGACTAGGGCAGCAGCGGCAGCAGCAGCAGCAGCAGCAGCAGTAGTACGGGACAGCTCCAGCGGAGCTTCTGGTTGCGCTCCCGGGTTGACGGCAGAGGGCCCTTTGACTGGCGGTGACCCCAGCGGGCCATGCATGACCAGCTCTGAGCCCGGAGGGGGCGTGGGTTTGGCGCCGGCTAGGCAGAGATGGTCCGGTGCGCGCGGTGGCTGGCGGAACCGCGGCAGGCAGCCGGATGGCCGTGAGGGGCGCCCCAAACACTGCAAACACCGGCTGGCGCAGGCAGATCGCGGGTACGCGGGACACGTGAGGCCCGTCCACGTGCTGCATGCTGTGGTCCCCGGCCAGCAGCTGCTGGGCAACACCGCTGCTGCCCGCGCCCAAAGATGATGCCGGATGAGATCACGCCCACGATCCATCAGACAGCCATCACGGGTGCAGGTACAACAGCCTGCCCCTCCTGAGAGCATCACGGCTCTACGTGACGATGTGGCAGCGACGTCACGGGCAGGAGGACGGTGGTCAGCCCTAGCTTGCAAGGTATGCTACTCTGAGGTCACAGGTCCGCGGAGTTATGCTCGAAGCTAGCGCCTCTTTCCACGGCCGCCGATGCAGAGCAGGCCCCTCTGGGAACTCGGCCGGCGGGCTGAGTCTCCCCAAGGATACCCGCATGTTCATGATATTCTGTTACTGCGCTCTTGTTGCCAATCTCACCGTCAGTATCCCTGACACCGTCTTCAAGCGCTCAGCAAGGTCATAACAGGTAAGCATGCTGCAAGCGATTACTTCTCATTCATTTAGATGTACAGAGTGGTTGTAGCTTTGATTTTTAGGGTTGCATGGAGCCCCTGGACGGTAAGTGCCCATGTATCCAACACCGCATCGGGCGTTCAAGCCTTCTTCTTCCCTGCGGCTTTCGCCTTGACAGCCTTTTTCCTGCTGCCCTTGATCATCACAATCCCCAAGAACGAGCCCACGACCGCCGAACCCAACAACGTGAGGATAACGGGGATGCGAATCGCCCAGACACGAGGAGGGAAGAGGTCATGGAGAGGGTGGTCGGGGTCGACAAACGGCTGCCCAAGTGTCAGCTTGTATTCGAGACTTAGGACGTAGTGTAAAATACCATCAAAAGAGTCCACGCGGTATAGTAGAGGAAGATCGCGGTTGCGACCAGGAGCATGGCGGATCCCACGAGTCGACCGAGCTGAAAGACGGCACTCGTCAGCTTCACATATCAATTCCGGACAAGGGAGAGTAATTTTACCATAATGACTATCGAGGGCGCTTATGTTTGCAGTCAAACAAAGGAGCGAACACCGTGCGCGCGAGAGCTCTGGATGGACAGCTCTGCACCTCGCGGTTGGTCTCCGGCGGCGCTCCTGACGGAGCCACGGGGCTCCAGCTTGGCCTCTACAGGTCACGTGATAACGCGCTAAGACCTCAGCCGTCGGCGCCGCCATAGTGAGTTTCATTGTCAGAGCCAGGGATTGGCAGACGCTCACTCCATCTCTGCTTGGGAGTCTGGAGGCAGCACCCGGAGGAGAACAGCGAAGACTGTTCTTTGAGGATTTCCAAAGACATGGCGGACCCTGTCATGCTGCAGTCCGCGGTGCGAGTGCCCACTCCTCCGCCAGGCACATCCTACTCACCGCAGCCTTCTGGCTCACGGAAGCGGTCGCCTCCCTCGCGTTCACCGTCACCGGATCGTCGACGCTCCCCTCCAGATGGCCCCTCGCGGGAGCGGGCGGAGGCTCGTCCTGTTGACGAGAGAGAGCGCCAGCTGGCTGAGCGGCTTCGCTATCATGAGAAACAAGAAGCCGCCCGGAAGCCCATGACGGAGGAGGAAAAACAGGCTGCGGCGAAGGCAGAATATGAGAAGCTGCTGAACATGCGTTCCGGTGGCACCTACATCCCACCTGCTCGGCTGCGCGCGTTGCAAGCGCAGATCACGGACAAGACCAGCAAAGAGTATCAGCGGATGGCGTGGGAAGCTCTGAAGAAGTCGATCAACGGTCTCATCAACAAGGTCAATGTGTCGAACATCAAGCACATCGTGCCGGAGCTCTTTGGAGAGAACCTCATTCGAGGTCGCGGTCTATTCTGCAGGAGCATCATGAAGGCGCAGGCTGCCAGCTTGCCGTTTACTCCCATCTACGCTGCGATGGCTGCGATCGTCAACACAAAGTTGCCGCAGGTTGGTGAGTTGCTCCTGGGCCGATTAATTGTTCAGTTCCGCAAGGCATTCAAAAGGAACGACAAAGCCGTCTGCATATCATCAACCACTTTCATTGCACACCTGTGCAATCAGCAAGTCGCCCACGAGATGCTGGCTGCCCAAATACTGCTGCTTCTGCTTCACAAGCCGACGGATGACAGTGTGGAAATCGCTGTCGGGCTTACAAGGGAAGTGGGGCAGCATTTGGAAGAGATGAGCCCGGCTATCGCGCATGCGGTGTTCGACCAATTCAGGAACATTTTGCACGAGGCCGATATCGATAAGAGGGTCCAGTATATGATCGAGGTGCTGTTCCAGGTCCGTAAGGACAAGTACAAGGATAATCCGGCAATCAGAGAGGAGCTTGACCTGGTCGAAGAAGAGGACCAGATTACCCATCGCACCAGTCTCGACGACGAGATCGACACTCAGGACGGCTTAAATGTCTTCAAATACGACCCACAATGGGAAGAGCACGAAGAGGCCTACAAGAAACTGAAGGCGGAGATCCTAGGAGAAGGAAGCGAATATGAAGACGAGGATGAGTCTGACGAAACCTCTGAGGACGAGGAAGACGAGGAGGAACGGCAGATGGAGATCCGGGACCAGACAAATACCGACCTTGTCAATCTTCGACGGACCATCTACTTGACAATCATGTCGAGTATAGACTTCGAAGAATGCTGTCACAAGTTGATGAAGCTTTCCCTTCCGCCTGGACAGGAGCCAGAGTTACCCTCTATGATTATCGAATGTTGCTCTCAGGAGCGGACATACTCGAAGTTCTACGGCTTGATCGGGGAGAGATTTTCCAAATTAAATCGCCTCTGGGCTGACCTCTTCGAGGCCTCGTTCGCTAAATATTACGAGACCATCCACCGCTACGACACGAACCGTCTTCGCAACATCGCCCGCTTTTTCGGCCACCTGCTTACCACAGACGCAATCGGTTGGCACGTGCTGTCTATTATCCATCTGAATGAGGAAGAGACGACGTCAAGCAGTCGTATCTTTATCAAGATCCTTTTCCAGGACCTCGCAGAGCACCTGGGCTTGTCCAAGTTGCAGGAGCGACTGAAAGACCCGATCCTCAGGCCAAGCTTCGACGGGCTGTTTCCGATGGACAACCCGCGCAACACTCGTTTCTCAATCAACTACTTCACAAGTATTGGCATGGGTGTACTCACGGAAGAGATGCGTGAACACCTCAAGAATCTCCCCAAACCAACCGTGCCAACACTGCCTGCGGCCAAGGCGGAGTCGGAGTCCGACTCGGAGTCCGTCAGTTCCTATTCTAGCTGTTCTACGTGCGCTGGTTCTTCGCGCTCTCGTTCATATTCTCGATCCCGCTCTCCGTCTCGCAGTCCTAGCCGTGGTCGTTCTGTGAGTCGTGGAAGATCATACACCCCGTCTCGTTCTGCGACGCCGGCGTCGAGATCGTCTCGTGGACGAAGCTACACGCCCTCTCGCTCACGGTCGCCGGTATCGCGGCCTCGTCGACGCTACAGCTCGTACAGCCGCTCCCCGACTCCAGATCGTCGAAGAGACAGATCAGAGTCCCGCACGCCGCCCCGCAAGTCCACCGTGCCGAGACGGGGTCGGAGCAGATCTTATGATTCAAGGAGTCCGGTTCGCCGAAGTCCGAGCCCTTATCAGTCCCGACGAGGCCGACGCTCACCATCCCGGTCCGTCACCCCACCTCGCCAGCGGGACCGAAGCTATTCAAGGTCTCTCTCGCGTTCCCCGTCGCCTCCACGTCGTCGCGACCCAGCGCCAAGGGGAAGGCGCTATTCCTCCGCGTCCGTCTCCCCTCCACCCCGCAGGCCTGCCGACAGGAGCATGTCAGCATGTCGTTCGCCTTCCCGCCGACCGGCAGCCCCAGGAAGGGGCAGAGACCGGGGCAGAAGCGTCAGTCGTTCTGTTTCGCGCTCCCCGAGTCCACCGCAGAACAGACGGAGAAGGAACACGTCTTCCGTCTCCGCATCGCGATCCCGCTCCCCACCACCCCGCCAGAACGGCCGGCAACGCTCTCTGCCGCGGTCTTCCCCTCCTGCGCAAAGGGGCCGTGCTCGCGCGTCTGACTACATCTGAGACCGTTCTCTGTGGGGACAGCGCAGCACTTAGCATGTGTACTCACTAAAACCCTCAAATCACTGCGATATTTCCTAGCTCCCTTGTAATGTGATTGGCTTGGACGAATCATGTTCGTTCCTGTGCCTTCGAAGACATCCGTGAAGGGCAGCCAGAGAGAAGGGACGTCGCTGTCGATCGAAGATATGCATGACTTTGAAGGCAGTTCTACTTGTTCTTGGATGAGCTTTCCGTGGTGATGAAGGGATTAAGGAATTACTGGGGGTACTTCTCGTCAGTTTGTATTCTGTTCATTGTGATGAGCGAAACACCTCTTAGTTTTTATCATTTTATCATTAGTCTGTGCTTAGATATGCATCCTCGGGAAAGGGATAGGATATAATAGGGTTCAATAGCATTGAATCAGATGAGAGAATAAAGTCCTAGATGGATGGATATACGGTATTCATGCTCCCTTGTATCTATCATGTCTGTAACCAACCTTCTCGAACTGATTGATGCTTTTCTTTCATTTCAATCTAGACTCATTAATCAAATAAGCAACTTGATGCCATGCATACCTGACCTGTGTGTAACGCGGAATGAATTGACATGGACCTGACTGTATATAGGTCTTACATTGTAATCATCTACTCTATTTAATTCTCTCATACTCAACAAGTGCCTTCCCCGGCCTTACTATCTCTCTATCTATCTCTGAAGAGAGTTTCTAAAACAAAAAAAGAACAGAGTAAGAGAAGAAAATAGCCACAATTAACTTGTATCTAATTAATCTATTGTTTATTTTATCTCAGAACACGTCACATCACGACGGTAACTCGTTATAAGAAAGAAAGAAAGAAAGAAAAGGAAAGCGACGGATAGTAGGAGGCATTAGGAATAGGAAAGAGTAGAATTAAAATAGAGTAGTAGTAGTAGTAGTAGTGGGGATGCAGGTAACGGACAGGAACAGAAAGAAGAGGGAAAGGGGGCAGCAACGTCCAATCTAAGTAAGAGGGGAAAAAGGAAACTCGGCATTAATAAGGGGGACGACCAGGGAAAGAGACTTCCCAGAGACTTTTATCCTCCTTTTTTTTTAAAAAATACTCTTTTGTTTTCTAGGATGGATGATGGATCACGTTATCCGCAAGTTGCTGGTGGTCATCGACAAACTGGCAAGGTCTGTTAATAGATCCGACATTAGTAGGTACCAAGCTAAATGGTCAAGCAGGGCAGTGAATCCTATACCGGTACAAGTGGCATAGATAGATGGACGAATGGAAGCAATTAAGTACTCACCATCGTAGTCGACAGCACCTGTCTTCTTCATCGTCACCTTGGTCGCCTTCTTCCCGACGCTCGATCCGTTGACGACAAGCGGCTCACGCTTGTCCAAGTTCTTCTTTGAAGCCGAGTCTCCCTCGCCTTTGCCTTTGTCGTCTTTCTTGCCTCCTGAGCCTGAGTTGTCGGCACTAGTAGCCGTACTACTCGTAGTAGCACTAGTACGTCGCTCGACTTCGCTTCTTCGTCTTCTTGTATCACTACCACCGTTTACCTCTCCGGAGTCACCGCTGCCGTCCGTGTCGAACCGCACCCTGATCCGGACGCCCATGAAGACCGTGTTGTCGAACAGGGCCACCGCGCGCTTCGCTTCCTCTGCTGTCCGGAAGCTCGCTGTCGCGTAGCCCTTGCGGCGTCCGGGTTTGCGGTCTTCGGGGATCTCGCACTGCTCGACTGACCCCGCGGTTCGGAGGTGGTCTTTGAGAGTCTGCACGGTTGCGTCCGAGCTGAGGTTTTGGATCAAGATGCTCTTGGTTGGAGACGACGCAAGCTGCTTTGTTGGAGAAGATGAGTTCGGATCGGCTGCTGCATCGACAGCGCTATTGTGGCGGTGGGCAGCGTAATTGTAGTGCTGATGGCAGTAGTTTGACCTTAGCATGGTTGGAACGCTGTTGTTGACTCGAACGTCAGACAGAGGTTGAACTGTGGATGCTGGGTAAGGGTAGACTCCATATGCCGTAGGATCAAAAGTTGGGGAGAGCATTGGCGATGGCTGTGGCATGGAGATGGACCCCTTAGGGGTCACGATCATAGGGACCGGAGGTGACATTGGGTCGGACGCGATGGGGACCAGATGTTGAGGTGTCATTCCCATAGGACTCATGACTGGAAAGTATTCCGGGGATTGATAAGTCGGCGTTGTATGTATTACCGGCCTTCTGGGCTCGCTTTGTCAACTCTCGTCCAATTCCAGGGGAAGATGTTCCCCGAATCTTTCGAAGGCGAGGAACTTGCAATCCCACTTACTCTGGAGACATGGAAGCAGCAGCTGGTGTAGTCAGACTAGGAGCAACCCCCGGAGGTGTCGTATACCCTGGTGTAGCGTACGGAGAGGGGGCCACGCAGGATGGGCTTTTTGTAGGGCCAGCAATCGGTCGTGTAGGTGAACTTGTGCGGGAAAGGGTGACAGTCAAACTATGCCCTTCCCAACCGTTGGTGGCCAGTCTGTCTGCGAACGACATGTTAGTATCATTGTCGTATACGATTCCACTGGGGGTCTACGGACGAAAAGTACGCCAGGCTTCCTCTTCATTTTTCACGATGATCTGGCCCAGTCCCGTGGGAAAGCCATGCTGGTCATCATACACCACAGCTTGTCGAATGTGTAAAGCGGTTTGGCGGACGAGATCCTTTAGCTCCTGCCAGCGACAGTGTGCAGGGATCTATATATACTTCTAGTGAGAACTGAGAGTCGAAACTAAAATTCTTTTATCTCTCGCAGCGCTTACCCCTTGTATAAACAACACGAATTCCTCCTCGGACCCTCGAGATCCTTGGCGGCCCTTTTCTCGTGGAGTCGAGGTCATGTTGGCGATGGATGGGCCTGCAAGGAATATCCGCTAACAATGGCACAATCGCGTTGTAAAGTACACAACTGGACCCAGCAAGAGAAATCTGGAGTTACTCTGCCGTTAGTTCAAGAACAGACACCTCAATGCGAGCGTATATCCCCACAAACGAAGCGCTCAGTAAAGAGTCAAGTGAATCGGCTACCGCCGAGACGGATTCAAGTTTAGTATTTGCGTCGTCGTCCAGAATCATAAGACAGAGCAAAGACCTCGGCTGCCAAAAATAAATAGTTAGCCCCAAAGAGCTGCGTAACGTACAGGATAGTTGCTGATTCCGCGAGGTATAGACCTTAGGGGGAAGTCCGAAAGCCAGCGGTGGAATTCACAAATACTTGAATAGTCTTGGATTTGTGTCCGGCGAATCCCATTATTTGACAAGCGAGAGATTCACCTCATGAATTAGCAGAATAGAAAGAAGCTCACCTCTCGACAATTGGATGCAAGATACTTAAACATGCGGGGTTGAAATGGGTTCTCTCTCAGGAGGCGTGGTGATTGTGAGGAAGGTCTTTCACTGCATCCCTACCCTCTTAAATGATATACAAAGGGAAAAGGAACCCCAGTATTCAATTATGACATGCACCTACAGGTCCCACAATTGAGTGTCGGCCTGCAACTGTGCCTCTTAAAGTTTGCATAAGGTAGAAAGCTGAGGCTAGAGGATGCGCCGCAAAGATGGGCGAAAGGAAGCCACAAACCCCTCCCTCGACGAATGATATAACGAGGCCGGCAGCGTAACTGGGAGGAGTGGAATAATTTCCTATCTCTTCTCTGTTCGAAAAGTGCCCAAGCCCCGTGCCAGGTCATGGTTTTGGTTTCCCCCGTCCTTTGAGTGACAGAATACTGTAGTATGGTAAGGGTCCTAAGGGGAGGTCACAGAGCACGCAATAGTGTCTTTGTAGCAACTGTCAGCTTTTTAGAAGATTTCCCCATATTCTTCTCCCTCCAGACTACGCTGAGCCAGCGCAGAGCCTTCCTACAGCGTAACGTATACTGAGTCACGGCCAGAAGTACCTAGCAGAGAGTGCACACAAGCACAGTTTGGGGGGGGGAGAACCTTGGCGTTCATTGCGTTACACCTACCCGAGTGCCTTGGGACTCGAAAGGCGCGACTGAACAAGAATAGGGGAATAAGGGACTATCTAGATAAGATGGGCCAGGCTCCATCCTGTTACCGTCCGTACTACTCGCGCCTTTCGCGAACGGGCAATACGGCCTGGAGGTTGGACGTGTACTGTTAGTCTCTAAAGGACCCAATCCGGATGGATTTTGGATGAATCCTGCGATATCCGTATATGTAATGTGAGCGGTCAGAGAGTCGCTGCTTTGTTATTTTTTTTTTCCCCAATGGGTTTTGCATCATCAAAGCAGGACGCAGAAAAGGGCTAGCCATGCTCACTATCAAAATAGAGTCGCAGCCGGCATCGAAAGGAGCTTATAGTCGAGGACAGACGTCTAGATCAGTCTCTGGCATGGCGGTGGCTTCGGGAGTGACAACTCAACGGAAGCAGCCCCTCTTATTTGCTTGAAGACTCGATTGATAGTGCGGGACTAATCAGTGTTCTGCACCGGCAGATCAGTCCGATCTTGGATCAACAGGGCGATCACCAAGGGCAGACCTGGTTCCTGAAGAGCACTGATGCGAGGATCAGAATAGCGCGTGTGAGGTATCAGATCCCGAGAACTGCGTATTGCCGCACACGGCGGACGTTGGGAGCGCTTTATGGCGAACAAAGACGCGGCCGAACTAATAGTATAGCAAGGAACAAGCTCCTGTCAGTCCAGTGTAGCACTGCAGAAGATTCGCCCACACCCTGTACTAGCGGTCGAGGTATTGTCTCCGGATTCGAAAGGGGAAAAAGGGAGAGGGTGATGCATGGCCAGATCGGACGGCGAGCTTGGCCTGAGGCTTCAGCAGAGGTGAAGAACAGGCGCGGTCAGTGAGTTTCAGGGCTGCAAATGCCCAGCTGAAGTTGCTGAACGGCCCATCAACCGGGCTGCCACGGTCATCAGGAATTGGGCGGGCCATCCGGCAGTTGAGAGATCCCTGTCTCGGTCACACGTTCCAATCCCTGGCTTATGATCACGTTAACCCGGGGATGGTGGCTTGCTTCTTGCGCAACAGAGGCTCGTATCCTTGACGTCGTCGTGCTGGAGAAACCCTTGGGACCTTTTACATCGTCAGGCCCATGATAACTCACAATCATAACTCACGATACAGACGGAGCTCTGTGCCTTGCCTCACCGTGCAGTAAGTACACGCATCGCAGACCTCAACGAGAAAGTCTCGTGCTCCTGTGCTTCCACTTCGTTGCCAGGGGCCGCGAGACATTATGCGTGCCACGATCTGACAGATGGAACCAGGTGGTCGGGAGAGTGCTGATCGCGGATTTCTTCGGTGAGGCTAAAGGCGCCGTCCGTCAATAGGAAAGTTCCCGTGCCGCAGTCACCGCTCCAGCAATCGCTTTCGCGCCCTGGGCTGATCGACCTCAGCACGATCGAGTCCCACCGAGCAAGGGCCCTTCATGATCGCCGCCCATGATAATCATTATGGTTGTGGATGCCTATACTCGACCTTACCCTTTGGAATCAACCCGTTTGCTGGTGCCTACAGTAAGGAAAAAGAGGGAGAAAGACAGAAGGAAAAGGGGGAAAGGAAATGCGTGATCATCTCAACGATCCACTGCCGGATCCATGTCTCACGCATGAGTAACATCCCATCTTTCTTGCCAGTCTTGGGAAGTCTCGCTTAACCATTGATAGATCACTGTCATGCGTGGTGCCAGCAGTCCAAATTGACGCAAAGGGGGTTATCAATAGGCGTCTGTATGACAAACATGGCGTCTGTCTTACACAGGATCCGGTCCCTGCGACCATACCCCAGATTTGCTCTAGACCGGACGTCGAGAGGTCGAGTCCTTTGTGACACCAAAAAGCATGGCGACCAAGAAGGGAAAGACGGGTGTCACTGCCATTATTAGGACTCCTCGACGTGACCTTTGGAGCGCTCTCACATGCATCTACTACTCCGTGCTGGCGTGTGCTCTTTTCTTCTGTCTTCTGATCCCAAGTAAGGTGCAGTATTTCCATCTCGATTTTGCGGTGTCCCACCAAGTCTGTTCAGCGATTTTCTGTCCACTGTCAAGGCTACCAATCATATGGCGCCGCGTGAGTCCGCCCCGATGCCTTTGTCTTCTAGAAGTTTTCCATTGCCCCATCCTCCCACTAGTATCTCTGTCTGGAAGGCCTGTGCCATGGTGGGAACGTACTATCATGCCTCTTTCTGACGTATCGCCCTAAACAGATGCTTAACTAGCACGTTCCATCTCTCCCCAAACATATCGAGAGCACCTTCCTCGATTCCACATACTCCGATTTCTTCCCTTTGCCATCCGATTTGTCCTAGGTGCTCTTCTCGACGAACGGGCTCCGTTTCGGCGTTTCCTCGCTAGGGCCTTGATGGCAAAAAAAAAACCGGTTGGTTGCCCTAGGACCCAGAATGGCTGAACCCAAAGCTTCTAGAAGGCAACCACGAATCGACCACAAAATATAACAATTATTTCCGCAGGCCGCGGGCGGGAGCAAACCGCTAGACCCTTCGAGAACGGCACCTGAGATCATTTCAAAGCCGGATTAACTATTGCCAAATAATGATTGCAGCTACCCATGTTACTGACCAATGAATAAATTATTATTATTGTGGCTTCAGAAAAGTTCACATGCACGCGTGGAGCTCACTGACCGGTAGCCACAAAGCAAAACCCGGCTAGAGAATACGACCTTCCGACCTCGGATTTGAGAAAATAAAAATGCGCACAGGGGCAGAACAACCCTCTGAGGCTCTGCTGACAAGCATTAGTAACTAGTTCACGACGCCCAGGATAAAAAAAGCAGTTACGAGAAGCCTGAAAAGGGGGTTCTAGGTTCGATCTCCTTGAGCGGGCGCTGAAGGAGTCATATGATTATCCTTCATTGGTGAAGACCCTGCCCAGCTACTAGGTGGTTTGTCAAAGATCTCTCTGTCGCAAGTACACACCTAGGCACCTACAGTACAGTCTCAGGCTACCTACCACCTACACACAATACCAAAATAGGTAATTGTATACATACTCTACTTGGCAAGTTGGCAATACGACCTCAGTCCGAGAGAGCGTCGAGACTCGGAAATCGAATCCTCATACCCACTTAGCACGCATCCGTTCCATGGATCGGGATCCAGGTATCACCGCCTCGAGTTCCAAGGTTCCCGTCCGCTCTTCGTTCCCGACATACCTATCTAGGTAAGGTAAGCCACTTTCGTATCGAGCAAGTACATCGCGTACTTAGAGCCCACTACTACTACTTCAAGGTTCAACAATCGACAAACGTGCCGGCCCGCCGCGCGCGTGAAACGAACTGAACAGAACGGAAAGGAAAGGAAAGGAAAGGAAAATGCCAGGATAGATAGGTACAGTACATTTATTATTATTAGAAACGGGATCAAGTTCTGTTCGAGGTTTATTTTAGGTGCGTATGTATGTACCATCCGTACAAACAGCACACACTGTACATGTACAGTACGGAGGAGGCAGGAGAGAGAGGGGGAGGGGCGGGCGCAAATCCTTCTTGGCGCGTCCCATGGCCATGGGTACCTAAACCGTAATGTAGAGGCAAGAAGAAAATCGGGTCGGAGGGTGTGCTTGTTGCAAACCACCTATGGTGGCAGACGAATAGGAAAAAAAGAGAGAGAAAAAAAATCATGTGAAACACGTGCGGGGTGCCCATCATCCAAAGGGTTCATGATTTTCATTTATTATTACCCTACATATGTATGTCCCTTATTTTTTTTTAAAAAAAAAGGAGAGAGAAAAAACCTGATGTGAGAAATTAGAATATCAGTGCTGCCACTATTTCTGTTTCTGTTCCTGTTTCTCCGATAATAAGTAAAACCTCCTTATTCAAGTAAGAGTGCTGCATCGGGCTCCAAACGCCATTCAATAAAGCAAAGTAAAGCAGTCACTCGAAAGCATTGGCATGACGCGATACAAAACTTATGTGCGATTACGCGATTACAGAAGTCAAGAAGGAAAAAAGAGTAAAGCCGGAAATATGTCATATCTACCCATATGCTGTTCAGCAACGAGAACCGAAACCCTTGCTCAGCAGGTTCCGATTCGATAGAGTTGCGACGGTATATATCGTTCTAACGTGAACATGCTTAGGTCACAATTGAAAAAAAGGACTCTGGAGCGATGGAAAGAGAAAGTAAGATAGATACTCAGATAACGCCGTCCGTGCAGCAACTTCCAAAAGTCCAGTACATATCGAGGAGGTATCTCTAGAAATATATATTGCCTCCGGATCTTGGGGTATTTGGAGGGGCCCGGCGGCATATAAATATAAAATAGAAGATGGAAAAAGAGAAACGAATGTCGGACCAAACAGAAAGACCCAGCTTTTCTTGAGCGAATCTTCACCATCAAGGCGTTTTCTTGTCCTTCCTTTCTCAGTAGGAACAAGCGATAGGCTTTATAAAAATGGAACATGAAAGATAGAAGGGAAGAAGAAAAAAACGTTGTAAAAGAAGACTTTCTTTTTTTTTCTTAAAAAAGCGAGCGATCCATCATCCAATTCACAATGCAACGCCGGATAAGAATGTGAAAAACGAAGGTAGCAATCCCCCATAGGCTCCCTCGAGTCGGATTCATTGCATCCTTCCAGGTCGTGAAAAAAACCCCATCATCACAAAATCTTCACCAATTCCGCCAGAGCGCTGCTCAAGCCTGAAACCACCATATCCGTAATCTCGACAACGGGGAACTTCGATGAGCGAGTGTCTCGGGAATCGAGAGATACACGGAGTGCGCCGTGCGGTAGATAGCGACATTCCTTAAGAGATGGAGTGACGACGTCGACATCCGGACTCAGACGTTGGTCCTGCTGTCTCGGTTGACGTTGAGAGGAACCACTGTTTCGGATAGCAGTTCCACGTCAATGAGAGAGAGTCCAGAGCCTCGAGGAGGAGAAGGAGCTGCCTTGAAGAGAGGTCGCAATTCTCGTCCTCCGGTCGTACGTGAAGGTTTCTCGTTTCTCCTGCAACCCGATCCAGAACGAGCGGCATCCGCGCGGATGTATTGTGGAATACCAAGATTTTTGTTCGTCAAGATGAGTCGAAACGAGCGCTGGAGAACAGCCTGTCGATTTCGGCCTGTTCCCCATAGATATGGGTGGAATGGGGAGTGAGTCTCAAAGCGTCCCCGTGCCTCAGCGGTTGAAGCCGACCATGGAAGCACAGCGGCTGCAGTAGTAGGAATTCATGCCAAACTGCACAACACCGGGAGACGAAGAGGTGTTTTCGAGACTCAGGGAAAGCTGACATCTCGAGCAACGGACAACGTCAAAGGCTGCCGTCGCCGCGGTGGAATTGGACGAGCGAGGGGCAATGCCCTGGGAGGCGCTGGAGGACTGGGGCTGTTGGATCTGAACCGACGGCGAGCTCATGACGGGTGGCTGGGAATCGACCGGTTCAAGTGCGATCTGGAGTGGTCTTTTGCGGACGGTGCGAACAGAGGCCCGAGTGCTCTCTTTTTAACGGCTGTGGTGATGGGAGGAGCAGTACCAGGAGGGGCGGTTGGGCGCGTGGGTTCAGGTCGCTGGGCAGAAGGGTGGTTGAGCAGCACGCCAGGGCAGCGTTGAAAACCTATTTATTTGCGATACGACGATGAAGCCAGAGGCCAAGTGGAGGGCGATATCCACTCTGCTTTCCACTACGACGGGGCCAAAAAAGCTCGAGGGCGGATGCGCCGGACAGACGCTGCAGGCGTTTAAGGATGCCATCCGAGATCACGATTTACTGTACATTTCCACGCTGCGGGCCCTACCCACCGCTGGCCACTGTCGTCCTCCTGACCAGCTGGAGCTCCCTGCAGGGCGCCCGAGATGCCACGATGCACCAGCTGCGCCCGTGTCGTCATCCAGCATACGCGCTGTAGCTCGTGCCCGAGGAGCATCCCGTTCGTCTCCTCTCAGGAACACGGCCTTTGCTCCCAGGCTTTGATGAATTAAACGGGCTGTGCAAGCCATGACAGCGTCAGGGACTCGACGAGTTACTGCATCCGGAATTTCTGCTCCTCCTCCTCCCAGCAGGATCTGAGCGTTGGGCTGAGTCGTCGTTACGGCGCATCGTTGCTGTCCAAGCGGCGGTGCTGCGTCCCCACCAGCTGTGGCAGAGGGTGCGAGGACGGGGCAGCTGGAATTACGGCCTGTTGTCGTTCTGCCCAAAAAGGCCAGATGGCAGATGGGCCAAAAGCAGACATACCGCAGCGGCATGTCCGCATCGGGAATGCTCTCTGGGGGATTTTCTACGACCGGGATCGACTCATGCCTCGTGGCATGCCCTTGGGTCTCATCCTTTGATCGCCTCAGCAGCCGTCGGTGGTGACCTCACCAGCACGGACAGCAGAACCGGCGCGGTGGATCTGCAGAGCTTGGCGTCTGCGGTGGCCTTCTTCGCAGTCTGTACGGAGCAGATCCCACGGGAAATCTTCCATGGGCTTGTTTTCTCTTGAGGCTGGAGCACAGCCTTAGCCGAGCAGGCGCCTGGTCTGCGCCCAACTACTCTTTCCTGGCCACCGCGGTGCCGTCTTAGCCCCGTATCTGTCGTGTTCATCTCGTCGATGGAAATGAGCGCCGAGACGCGATGGTCCACATGGTGAATCCTCCGTCCTTGACGTTTTTCTTTCGCCCTGCAACGTGCTGCACGGAGTCCCATCGCCTCAGCAGAGGCGTGACTTTTCGATCCTATTCGGCACTCGGCTCATTTGTTGATATAACAATGACCTGTCCTGCAGGATTGGCCACGGAGGACCGGTGCCTGGCTATGTCAACATAACGTGTCCCTCCGCAGTCACGGCTTTTTGCTCGTCCCCTCGTGGTGTTGCGATCCTTCCGACTATTTCGTCCCAATCGCAGCCGGTGCTTTGCAGATGGCTTAGTCTGCCGCCAATCGTCCCCCAAATGTGCGGCTTGGTCGGCGTGGAGAAGACCAAGCCGCCAATGCACAACACCGGCCACCCTTTGGACAATGACGTTACACCCAAGGCCCCCTCGAGAACTCCGTATTCCGTACTTGATCTCCCAGGTCCCAGCAAACGTTGCAATTCACTAACGGGCTTTATTGTACATACGGAGAAAGGGGCGCCGTTATCAGTCCGTCGCAAATCCCTTCAGGTCCACCAATACAGCTGCCTTTCTCCCCGGCAACGATCTGCCTGCACGGGGCAGGTTGACCCCTACTGCGTGCCCGCAGACATCAAAATCATGGTCTCTGCAGTATCTCTGCAGGATGAAGTCGGCGGCGGAGTCGCCAGGTGCACGGACAACAGACATATTATTTCCGCGGCAAAGGCATCTTGGCCGTGAATACTGCGTAGCGGTCGCAACGGAGGACGACCCGTGAGGGGCAGCCTACACCGCTGTGAAAAGTCGTTCTCATCTCCCTAGGTATAGCCCGTAGCAGCATACATACCCCATCAGATCCTTGCTCCTCAGGCTACGGAGAAGCACCGTCTCCGGAAGGTCCAAGCACGTTAATAATGCCTGCGGGGAAGCTGTCCACCGTGTTGGCTGCGACGAAGCGACTGACCAAGCCACATCACTCAGACCGCTCGGTACCTAGTAGTGGGTTCGCTCGGTCCCCAAGCCCAAGGTCAGGGTTAAAACACTGAACCCCTCTCATCTCGCCGTTTTGCCATCTGAGTATTTTTCTGTTCGGATGCTCCCAACGAGAAGCTTCACTGGAAAATTCCAAAAGGGACACCCATGCTGGACCGTGCGTATTATTGCGTAGTGTGTAGCCGTGAGTGCCGTCGATGCTGGCGTCCGTTATTCGTCAGGCACGACGGTTCGAGGAGAGGACCGACGTCACCGGGAAGCGCTCGACGCTGGCCGCCGTGCCGTTTGAGGTGACGGACAACGGGGTCATCGCATCTCTCTCAGACGGTGAGGCCCAAGGCTCCATGGTCCCACCACTGCTCTTTCCACGAACTTCTGGCGGCCTGGCAGTAGCGTCAAGTCCTCTTCATCTTATCTTCGAGATATCGGTCCCTTTTCCAACATCGCACACAGCCCCATCATTGGAAGCAGAGGTGACCTGAAGCTGCGGTCAACGCCAGCCTGAACCGCCCGTCCGTTTCCGGCTCGCCATCGAAAGGTCCTAGAGGTCATTGCCCTCTGTCATCCCGCCCAACGCCCTTTCAACCCCGCTACCCCGCCAGACGCACACATTGCACTGCACGCTCTCAAACCCCCCACCATGACGGGCGCGGCTCCCAATCTGTACAGCTTCCCGGACATCGACACCCTAGCAAAACAGCTTAGGAAGTATGTTCTGAGCTGTCAGAATGCCTCGATCGCCCGCCACAATTTATTCCGAGTCGCGGTCTCCGGCGGCTCTCTGCCCGAGACCCTGGCCAAAGCACTCCTTGCACCAAGCAATGGCACTCCGGAAGACACCGTCCATTTCACCAAGTGGGATATCTTCTTTGCGGATGAGCGTGCTGTACCGCTCGACCACCCGGACAGCAACTACCGTCTGTTGAAGGACGAGCTGCTCGACAAGATCCCCGCCGACCAGGGGAAGCCAAAAGTGCACACGATTGACCCCAACCACGTCCACGACGACGACCCTCAGGAACTTGCGGACTTGTATCAGGAGGAGCTGATGCGTTCATTTGCAGCCAAGGACAGTGTCAAGCTTCCCGTTTTCGACCTGATACTCCTGGGATGCGGGCCGGACGGGCACACGTGTAGCCTGTTCCCTGGCCACGAGTTGCTCCGTGAGAACGCTTCATGGGTGGCGGCCGTCACAGACTCGCCAAAGCCACCACCAAAGCGTATCACACTTACTCTGCCAGTGGTGACGCACGGCCTGAACATTGCGTTCGTGGCCACCGGTTCGAGCAAGAAGGACATTCTGAAGAAAGTATTTGATTGTGAAGAGGGCAGGCACCTACCATCCGGTCTGGTAAACGTTGGAGCTGGAGATAAGGTGAGTTGGTTTACCGATAATGAAGCTGTGGAGGGGATCTCGTTCCCGAAACGAGGAAGTCTGTGACGAGGGCGTGAGTAAGATCAGTAGCACGCACCCTGGCAGGAATTGGGAAGGACGGTCTGAACATGGTATATGAAATCGCCCACTAGGAGGAAATTTGCCTTCCTTTCCGAGCTGTGCGGTAGAGGAAAATCATCAAGGAGCATTTCGACGTTGTGTTTGTTTCTCCGCAAACGTCAGTGTCCCACGGTCTTTATGCCGATGGTCGATTCTCCTGGTCGGGCGCCTTCAAATGCACTCATATGTCTCTCCTACGTTGTCTGATTTCACTAAAGGGTGATGATATGGGTTCATCAAGAAGGCCACACAATACGGAGAAAGAACGAATGAAAACGAGCTATTCCTCTGAGATAATCCGAGTACATCGTGGATTTTAAAGTACCCAGTCCTAGGAGGGCAATCGGGCATAAAATCCCGAAAGGTTTACCTTTCATAAGATTATCGTGGCTCCGGAGCTGCATAGTATTACTGAAAAGGCCGGGTTTGAATCTGAGGTTAGAGCAGTAGATCATTTTGAATTCATCCGACGGCTGGAGTGCTCCAATGATTGTCCGACTGTTTACTGCCCCTCAGAACTCTTTAGTGACGTAGGTGCGGATCCTTTCATGTTTTCTTCCTACACACATTGGTGAGATGTTCGATCTCCGACCGTTGGGACGAACCTTTGTTCTTTGTCTACCGAGCCAGAAATATTTGAGTTCGTCCAAAGGATCTGGAGACGAACAGGTACCTACGGTCGACCCCTATTATTGATTTGATGGTTGGCAGCAACTGAGCAAAGCAATGAATATGGTTGGGTTGGATCCCTCCAAGCTCCAAGCTCCAGCCTCAAACTGTGGAGCTCCACCGCCGACTCGACTCGACCGCGGCCCGCCCGCCAAGCTTGTTTACAATGGTTGTACACCTGTGACATCGTCACTCGGCCCCTCGACTCACTCTCACTCTCTCACACTCTCTCTCGTATATTCCTGATCGGCCTTTGGCAAAGCGCAACACCTCCGTCTTCTTCTTCAAGTACTTACTTATTAATCTAGTCCCGCCGAAAATCATCCATGCCTCCATGCCAAAACTATTAACATCGACCTCGACTACCAACGAAGATGCCGATCCCCACGCGCTCGCTTTCGCTGCGGGAACCGTTGCAATTGGGTCATAAGAAGGTCAGTCAGTGTTGTCACTACCTACTTGAGCAGTTGTTGCGCCTTTCCCTTGGAAGAGCAGCTGGGCAAGCTTCTTGTCTTGTTCCCTCGAGCTCTCTCTCTGTGTGTGCACTCTCTCTCGTCCCGCACTCAAAGCGTCCGAAATTCTTTTCCCTGGTTCTTGAGTCTTACACTGGTGATGTTTATTCTCTTGCATGTAGAGCTCCAGCCTTCCTATTGGTGATCGAGCGTCCAGACAGAACCCCGCTACGGCGTCGTCGATATCGATCTCTAGTTCCACGACCAGCACGTCATCCGGTGGCGGAGTAGGAGGAGCATCGGCCGCTGAGAAGAGCCGGGCACAGCGGAAGTCGTCACCTACGCAGGTTTCGTCGTCATCGTCGATTCTGGCTCCGGGGTTTACGAGCAGAGACAACAACAATAATAATGGCAATGGTAATAATAATGCTTCTCAGAAGAAGAGCTTGCTGCCACAAAGAAGCAGCATTCCACGACGGGAGGATGCACAGATCGGTAAACAGGAGAATAATCAATCGCGGGAGTCTGGAGGACAGGGACAGCAGCAGCAGCGGCAGCAGCAGGAAGACTCTGCGCCCCGGATAGGTGCTCAGAGTTCAGAACGGCCTGGAGGGATTGGGATTTCCACAAAATCCGCCATACCTGGATCTCGAGTCGCGTCGAAACTCGACCCGCCGGCATCTCCGCAAAGGAGGGAGATACCTACTCCGAAGGCTGCCGCGCCTAGCTCGCTGCAGAAGACGCAGATGCCCCCTCCGGCGCGGCCGGTGAGGTCTTCATCTCTACGACAACCGTCCAGCGTCAGTTCAATAGCGTCCGTAGGTTCCAAAGGGCACCTACGAGCTCGCAGCCAGATAGTGGGAGGAACAAGCACAGCAGCAGCGACGACCACAAGTCAAACTGTGAAGCAGGCCGAAGCCACGTCTCCTGTGTCAACAACGAAGCCATCGAGGCCGCAGTTCACGACTTATCAGCAGCATTTTAGCCCTAAAAAGCCGGCGAAGCCTCAATCACCGATCAAGGCTTCGGCTGTTACTGCTGAGGAACTGGACCCTTCACTGATCCCCTCGTCCCGGCCGGACATTGCGGCTCTGCAGACGGAGCTGCTGCAGTTGCATCTTTTCCATGCTTCCTCTCAGCAAAAGAACGCGGAATGGAAGGCCTCCTCGGAGGAGAAGTTACAGAAGATGTACAATTCGGTTGCGGGAAGCTACCGTGCCGCTCTGGCCGAGGAGAGAAACGACCAGCGCCGGGTAAATTGCCTGGCTTTGAGTCGCTGGTTCGAGAAGGTTAAGAAAGGTCTCAAGCGTGAAGACTGCGCGGAGCAGATCCAAATGCTCTCACATGTCATTCAGGAGGTCGCGGACCTGAATGACCCTCGCGGAGGGAGATACACAGAGACAGTCCAGACTTTCGAGGACTGGTTCCAAAAGGCTGAGCAGATCAGGCGAGCTCGGAATTCAACGAATGGAGCTGAAGAGGCCCTCATGACGGAAGAAGAAGTGGACTTTATCGACCCTCTTCCCCGCTACTGGAAGCTGGATATAGATCTATTGATTTCAAAGCTCGAATTATGCCTGAGACAACTGCAGTGTTTGGATCTCCTTGGAGAGGAGGCCAAGGGGTACCCGGAGAATTCTGCGCTGGTGCGGATCGCAGAAGGCCATAGAGCCCTGGTGACCTCGATGATTGAAGAATTGAATTTGATGAAGACCATCGAGGCCGATGTTGTCGGGTTGGAGAGGGCATGGCTCAGTCACGTTACCGACTGGTTGCAGCCGGTAGATGAGGTCAGTAGGAGTGGGCCTAGGACGGGAATATGGAAACAGTGTTGAAATGTTAAGCAGCGATCACGAAAACGAGATACCCCTTGTCGTTTGGATCTTGATGGATGTTTTGATGTCGGGTTTACCAATACATTTCCAGAGCTATCAATGCGGGATGTCAAGAGAATAAGGCAGAGTAAAGTCTTCCACAATCAACTCTTCTCCTAGGGACAGTTGCGGCTGTCAAACAATACCGCATCAAGCCAGAGTTATCGACGACTATTCCCACATGGCATGTGGAAACCGGGCCAGTTGTGTTTCAATCAACGGTCCTAAGTATCCTCCTGGAAGTTCCGATGAGCAAGCAATTCCGGCTGACCATTGGATCTTGCGTCACTAGCCAAGAGCGGCCAGAGGTCGGGAGAGAGCCCAACTAGTACAGTGGACTACAGGGGACTCTGCGCGTGGCTGTCTTTCCGGGGAAAGGCTGCACATAGGGTAGGTAATAGGGGCTGCAAGCGCGGTCAACTCCGTAACAGCTGCTGCTATGACAGGGCTTCTCGACCATAGCCCTGTTGAAACGTAATACCAATTCCCCTAGAATGTAGGGTATGTCGACATCACCGCCGCAGCAATGCCTGTGCAGGATTAATGATAAGCATCAGATGGCGCCCGTGAACTGAGCTCGGCGAGCATTCTCCCGCCATGCTTATTTCTCAGGCGTGGGGAAAGCAGCAGCATCAGTCAGCAACAAGGGCAACCCCCCCAGCCAGAAGCCTCGTGGGAACTGGGAATAATAGCAAACGGATCCCTGCGGACAAGGGCAATAATAATGGTTAAGGTTGCGGCGCGTCTTTGTCATCCGAGTACTCCGTCCGGAGCCCAACGGCTGATGATCGTGATGACTGGATTCTTTCCTGATCGTGTGAGATTCTGAGACCGGGGGTGCCTGCATTCGGACCATCTGCTTGTCAGCGTCTAGGTAGTAGTCAGACCGACCAGTCCAGTCAGTCGGCTGCTGGTTGCTGACATCGGCCCCCAGATGATTATTATTATTCCATAAGACATCCGCGCATCAGCTCGCTTACTTCACATACGCTGGCTCAAGACCATCCTGCGCAGTCCTCTTTTCCTGTTATTATTTCCTCACGGCATTATTAACCTTCCTGAGGTCCTGATCTCCAGGTCCCTTTTCTTCCCCACTAGCCGCTTAATGGGATAACGGACCCGCCGACATATGCTTTTTATTTACTGTCCGGAGTGAATACTATACGGACACTCTCCTATCTGAATTGTTATTTTTTATGCACATCCATAGCTTCTTCCAATCCCGGTTACCCTTCGCGTGATCACCCAAGAGATCCCTCTGCACCGTCATCTCCGATTGAGCCGAAACCGCTGTCCGAGGCTTTTGGGCCATTTTAGACCTCAATCTCCACACTGTCAACAGGGTTTGATCCAAACTCTGCACCCATAGACCTTTTTTTTTCGCTTTACTTTGGAGATAGTCCTTGTGAAATATTCGGCTGTTTATCCGCGACCCAGAAGTTTCATGAGTTCTCTGGCTTTCCTTGTGCCGGAGCTGATGCGCATCACCTGCTCGTCCTAGCAAGCAAAGCTCTAGTTGCCTATGCTCTGTCTTAGGCGCGGACTTGAAATATATTGCGTTAGTCCTTCCATGGATGGCACGAAATCACACTTCTAGAGTGGACTAGTCGAAGAAAGCACATACGCTGGTGTGTGCGAAGCGCGCCTCTTGAATCAGCTCTCCACTGTGCATAGTCACAAATCCTGATGCCATCCTCTCAACTCTGTCCCTGGCTCGCGTTCTTTTATCCTGAGCTGTGAATGTGGGTTTACACACGCAGGGAGACTGGTGAAAGCGGGTTCGTTGCGTCCGGACGGCCCTCGTCGTGATGGACACTGGTCCACACTCGAGTAAAGGATGGATCGACAATCTCAATGACACAGTTCACCTACCGTCAGGTCGTTCGCCCGACTCTCTTCCGGTCTCGAGGATCTCTATACTGCCGGCATCCGCCTTGGGCAGACCGTCCGCGGCTAGTAAAAACTTACCACCATTATCCTGCGTTCTGCAAGAGAGCCCACCGTCTCTACCCTTAGTCGGTTGTAGCCCATCGTTTACTGTTGCATCAGATGGGCTTCAGCGTTCGGCAACAGGCCGATCGTTTCCATCCGAACCTAGCCTGAAGCGGCCGCGATTATCTTACGACCATGGCTCTGGATCCGAATCTGAAGCCGCAATCTCCATTGCCAAGGTACCGGCTTTCACGACCTGTTATATTGTCATAGCATGAAGACCTGCAGCATTTTCTGGATTTGTTATCGCTCTCTACTGCCTCGTGTACTACTAACACTCGACGGTATAGGACAGAATCAGCAAGCCTGATGCGCATCAGAAAAGCTTCTCTGTGTTCTCTCGGCCGGCTGCAGACGGTCGCTGTGCAGAGTGTGCTCTCATCAAGCCAATGATCCGAAACGTTATATCACGAGTCCGCGATCTGGAAAGCGAATTTCGTCGGGTATCGACCGTTTCGAGGCACAAATATCTTGCAGAAGAAGTAAGAGGCAGACCAATTACTGGGCAATATGTGGCGAATCTAACATTATACAGGAGAACGAAGGTCTACTGACTTCAGTAAATGTGGGACTGTCTGACCTGGAAAAGCAATTGACATGGGCCGCAGCTGTTATTGAGCGGAGCACTACTTTGATTGGTGATCTAGCTGCTGCGAATCGTGGGCAGCCGCCAATTTGGTCGACAGTCTCTGCATCCACTTCTCTCCTGCCGCAAGACTTATCTACCGTAATAAAATCAGCTCCTCCAGAGCTGCCGAAGAGGCGATCAGTGGATGAAGAGCATGACAGAAACGATTTCCGTCGAAAGCTCAGCGTACAGATGCATCGCGATACACAGCTACGAGAGCAGTCCTTTACAATTCCCGGCAATGGAACAAATGCTCCTTTCTCCAGTCTTGCGTGTCATCAGCCTATTACTCAACCCCAACGCGAGTTTATGGCGTCACATGCGCCTCCATCTCGTCTCCAGTCGCCTCTACAGGGCTCGTTGCCTTCCCTAATCCACCCGTCACCGTCTTCCATCAGATTTCAACCCACAACCGGCCAACAGCAGCAGCAAGCAATGTCACCTAGTTTGGATGTCTCTGCGTACACATCGCATTTACAAGATCTCCAGCATCAGATCAGTACGAAGTCGTTGGCTCTCCAGACGCTGCAACGAGAACATGACAATCTGCTAGCTGCCTTCTCCCGTCAACAGACCCGCTGCTTGACGCTTGATAAGAAGACCAAAGTGGCAGACGATGAGATCAAAACGCTAACCGAGGATAAAACAAGGCTTCTAAATCAAGTGGAGGCCCTTGAAGCACAGGTTGATGAGCTGGTGAAGAGCAAAGAGGAAGCGCATCAACAGTCGGTGGCCAGTGGGGCTCAGTATATGCAGATAGTTGCTATGTCATCCCGGTTGCAGGCCCAGAGCGTTGCAGATTTAAGACGATGGAAGGCGGAAAAGGAAGAGTGGGAGAAGCAGAGGGAAAGCTTTATCCGAAGAATCCAGGATCTGGAGTCCATCGGTCGTGCCTGTTCTGTTGCTGATTCACAGCAGCCAGCGATCCAGAATGCTTCACTTTCTGAATCTTCGCGGACCCTATCGTCCAGCTTAGCTCAAGCATCGTCACTAAATATAAATAATGTCCCAACATCAAAGTCGCCAGATGTATTGCGAATGGAGGTTATGAGGCTTAGGGCGAGCTGCCGGGACATGGAAGCCGCTCTGAAAGACCTAAGTGACGAGGCTGGACGCTTTGACAATGCTCTTGGAGAAGCAAAGCAGATTTCTCATCGCATCAGGTCCAGAGCTCAAGCCGCTTTGCAATCACAGCCACAGCCTGAAGCAAGTCCAGCTGTTGACCAGGAGCAAGACAAATTGTCATGTGAAAGACAGACTGCAGGTTGACCAATGACCGATTCATCTGCTGTGTCTTTTTACTGTACATGCTTTGCCAAGAACGGCCAACCCCTGTTTTATCTACTGAGGTCAACTGTCATCCATTGGGAGAGACCAGTTTGTCCTCTGGGATGTAACAATAGATTGCCTCAGGCACCATTGACATCTCTCCTGGATTGCCTCCTATGCTGAGTGGCAACGTCATTGGTTGCCACAATTCTCGAACGTACCATATTGGCCAGTATGGTCTGCTATTATCTGGCTACATCCGTGTCATTATGTCCCATTTGTGGTGTTAGGCGTTACCATGAACCTAGTGCATCAGGAACTGGAAGCGGTACCCGCGTGGGACTTAGGTGGAAATCATCATACCCTGTTTGCTTGGACAACTATTTGAACATTATCAATATATACAATTAAATCTAATGGCATAATGGCCTACGAACGACATTTGAACTGCGCCATCTTTGGCTAGGCTCCTCTGTCAATTGATTGCAGACTAGCTAAGTGAGCCTAATGTCAGTAGATAGAAGCGTGGTTTGTCTTGTAGAATGCAGATATCAACGTATCGTGCATGAAAATGCATAATTGAGCTCTTGAAGAATACATATTGCTGTAGGCTTTTCCTGTCACTTTAATTAGTAAGCAGGTATACTGGCTGGTGGAGGTTCTTGTTGAAGCATACCTACTAAGTAGGTGCAGGCTGTAGTCATTACTAATTGACTACTCTGGCCATCTTACCCTGCTTACTGCTAGTCTCGACAAAGTACGGCGATGTCGACATCGACATCGAAACCGATCCATATGGCAGATTTCCATAAGCAGCAAGGTTCTCGCAGGCGTCGCGTGCAGAAAGAAGAACGGACGATCTTTGCAGGACCAGAGTTTCGCCGAGTTCCGGCTTCTGACACGCCCGTTACGTGGGTGGAGACTGCCCTCCCATCTCCGGCCCTCCACCACTCTTCTTTCTCCCCCACCTCTCGCTCGCTGCTCTCTCTTGTGCTGGCCAAGAGCCTCAGGAACCTGTCTGACACTTGCTCCTCAAAGCCGCCACTTGCAGTCACCGAGTTCTCTTGGTCCAGGCATACCCTTGTTCTGTCCCCTTTCTGCTGTCCGATTTGCCGTGTCGCGTCGGGACCGGGGGGGCATGTGGTTCCCATATAGCTTGGACTAAGGTAGCTCCGTCATTATCGATAACGGCTGCCCGCTGACGCCTCCGAGCCTCCTGCTCTCCACCACCTTTCCTTTCATCTGTTCAGTCTTCCTGCTCTCCTCCTACGCCCAGGGACTGCCATCTCGTCTCCGCCAAACTGGAGATATTGTGATATCTCCGAACGGCGTTTTTTCATCTCCGCTGGCGGGGGCTTTCCCGGCTGAAGTACTGCCTCGTCATGACCTTCGCTGGTGAAGGCTGAAGTTGCGGAATAGCGATCGTCCTGTTAGGGAATCCATCCTTTCGCGTTCCAGACCAACATGAAATTCTCTGTGTACGACCGCCTGTTGCGGCGGGAATTGGGAAATACCTCCCACTATGCCGGCATTCATGGTATATATGGAGCCAAGGAATGGGTCGAAGACTTGGACATCGTGAATGAGCTTGGTGGTCACACTGGCTGTGTCAACGCTTTGAGGTATGGACCATCCTCCTCGGTGTTTTCCACCGCATTTTTGCGATAGCTATGTGGACTTTTATCCCCCTCTTGATCGTTACTCGCTTGCTAACATGTCCTCAGCTGGTCTCGTTCAGGACGTCTTCTAGCATCTGGCTCGGATGACCAACACGTCAACATCTACACCTATCAACCAGAATCCTCGACCGCTCCCTTCTCATTAAACACCACTATCGCCACTGGCCATAGGGCGAACATCTTCTCGGTTAAATTCATGCCCCACTCGAATGACCAGACCATTGTCACATGTGCTGGCGACTCGCAGGTGCGTGTATTTGACCTCGAATACGCTTCGCGAAATAACGCTGCTGCCGCGTCAGCGTTTGCGGCCTCGGCCAGAAGTAGACGCTTCAATAACTTCTTCAACGGGGCACGCTACCTGAGCGAGGGCAATACGAACGCTAGAGTCTACAGATCTCATGCGGACCGGGTGAAGCGGATCGTCACTGAGGATTCTCCGTATCTCTTCCTCACGTGTTCGGAGGATGGTGAAGTCCGTCAGTGGGACCTGCGCCAGCCGTCATCCGCGTATCCTGCGCCTCGAGGTGGACAAGGGTTCATGGCTTACAGGCCCGGTCTTGAGCATGATGACTCCAACGTGCCTCCTCCGCTAATCTCATATAAACGCTATCATATAGATCTGAACACCATCTCGTGTTCTAAGAGCCAGCCGCACTACATTGCGCTTGGCGGCGCTCATCTGCACTGCTTCCTCCATGACAGGCGTATGTTGGGCCGGGACTTACTAGCCGAAAGAGGTCAAAAGGGAAGTCTGTCGCCACAGGCCGGAACCCGTGATGATGAGATGATGGGACAGGCGACGAGATGTGTCCGGAGGTTTGCCCCCGGAGGTAAGAAGAGAATGAAACGGAACGACAATGGGCACATCACCGCCTGCAAGATTAGCGACGCCTACCCGAATGAGATGGTGGTTAGCTGGTCTGGAGACCACGTATATAGTTTCGATCTGATCCGAAGTACGGATGCAAGAGAGGCCAAGGGAAAGGATTCTGGGTCATTCCAGAGAGGCTCTCATTCAGGCAGGAGGAGGAGATCCAGAAATAGGAAGCGCAAGCGCGAGAAGGTGGAATCGATGTCATCCGTGGCTAGTGGAAACCGACATCAGTCTCGCCTGCGATCAGAGGAGCCTGATGGGGAGAGGGAGATGTCATTCAGAGTTCGCTACGGGAATGGCGAGTCTGGGAATGTCCCGATCCCACCGCTCTCAGATCCCATCCCTGATGCGCCGGAAGACGTCATCGAGAGAGCGCGGTATTCTGTCCTCAATGAAGCGCAAAGGCTGAGCTTCCGCATAGCCAAAGGTCTCGTGAGGCTTCGCAAGACGATTTTTTCGCTTGAAGCTTCTGCGAGGGAGGCTGCGGAATCACAAGACACCTCCGAACCGACACCTTACACTGCGTCATTCACGGCGGCACTAGGTTACGCAGCAACATACCTACCGCAGATGGATGAGGTCATCAGAAATTGGAGATATCCGATGAACCCTACGGAAGACGATGTCATCTTCCAGCAGACCCTTCGTCGGAATCGAGAGTCGGCTCGGAGGTTCGTCCAAGCTGCGGGGACTCTGGCACGCGTTCTAGGAGGCCGAATTCAAACAGCTTCGGGTCAGGAAAGTCTCCAACTGGAGATGTTCAGGCAGATAGTACCTGCTCCAACAGAGCAGGGCGTAATAGACCCGGGGGCTCAGTTTGGTTATGATTTCTTAAAAGCGATCCTACTATGGCTCGAGGGAGGTCGACAAGCACTCTTGAACGGTTTCAAGCGCGATCCTGCGTACAGACACGATCACAGGCGATTCCCGATACCGCAGGATGCCAACGAAGATGCCATTGAAGAGATACTGATCCCCTACCTTCAAGAACTAGCCGGTAGGACGCCTGTTGTGAACGTCGACGCCTCTGCATCCGAGCATGAGTCTCGGATAGTGTTCGAGACGCAGCAAGCTGCCGTTACTGCTTTTGGCAACGCTGTAAAACTTCCGTTGGAAGATCTTGCGACCGCTGCTGCCAGAGTAGAAGGCAGCAATGAACCACCCAACCCTTCAAACGTCCGTGCCTTAGACCGCCGCGTGGCAATGAGATTCTGGGGTCTAAAAGTGGGTAGGGGCATTCTTATGGAGGTAGGGGACGGTGTAAACTTCGAGCTGGTAAACCGCGCATTCGGCGGCCTTCGAACGACCATAGAGGAAGATGATGACGATGATGACGGGCGAGAACTGGTCCGAGAGCAAACTGAAGAAGCACCTCTAGCTTCGTCTTCCCGTTCTGCAACCACACAGGAAAGTGAAAGTGCGCGTCCTTCCTTGGAGCCCGAGTCTGAACATCGCAGTTCGCAGGAGCCACGCACGGAGGGCTCTAGTTCAGATGTTGAAATGGCAGCAGTATCTGATTCAGAAGAAGATGACGATGATGACGATGACGATGACGACGCGGACGATTCTGAAGACTCTTCCTCCGAAGAAGAGGAAGAAGAAGCCGCAACTTCCTTCATAAGGCGAGGAGGTGGCTTCCGGATCAGTAACCGAAGAGAAGACGTTGAGAGTCACGTTCCATGCTCATCCCATCTGAACGTTTACCGCGGACACTGCAATATTAAGACCGTTAAGGACGTCAATTACTTCGGACTGGACGATGAGTACGTGGTTAGTGGCAGTGATTCGGGCCATCTTTTCATATGGGATCGGAAGACATCAAAGTTGGTCAATATTCTCGAGGGCGACGTCGAGGTCGTCAACGTGGTGCAAGGTAGGCTTTAATTAGCTCGGGGATTGCTATGATTCAGACACTAACGAGAATTCCAGGTCATCCATATGAGCCCACGATCGCGGCATCCGGAATCGACAACACCATCAAGATCTACTCTCCCGACAGACGTGCCCAGGAGGACGCCCGTCGCGGTATCAATATCTTGGATCCTGACAACCCAGCCAACGTGCCGGGAAGGCAAGGTAGCCCTGACGCCGGTCTCAAGAGCCGTAAACGGATGCAAGACAGCTACCGGATTATGAGCCAGAATGACGTCGACCGGCAGGGTGGCATGAACGAGGCCTACATTACGGTACGTAGCTTCGTCTGTCCTTATTGGTTTCGTGTTCGATTGCATCTTCTTTCTTGTCACGTACCGCATCTTGGTAAGGACTATTCTAACTGGTTGTACAGAGAACCATGCTGGCCCGCTTAGCTGCAACCCTGAGAGAGAGACAAGCTATCGGTGGTGGCATCGCTGCGCTAGGCGGAGAATTTGGAGAAGGTACCACGATCGTTCTGGATGAAAACTGCATTGTAAGTTGCCTGGATATATTCCACCTCTTGCATTTCAAAGGCTGACCCTGTCGCAGATGATGTAACGCGAGCAACGGTTCCCTGCTCAACAACGCTCATTTATCTAAGTCATCTGAGTTGTGGAATGGTGTGATCTTAAAGTTAACTTCATTGTATTTCTTAAAATTTTAATATATTATTCTCCCCTGACCCGAGCGACGTACGTTCCCGTCAGGGTTTTAGATCGGAGTCGTCCAGGTACCAGCATGTCATAACCCCTTTGGGCAGAGGACAGAAAAACATTAGGTATCTCATGACTGGAGTAAAAAGAATTAGAATGATAAGTAGCGCAAATGAAGTGACATGCGTGAATTGCGAGACCATTTAAAAATGCAAAGAACTGAGCGTTAGTAGACTAACACTGTAGTATTTTCGTGTAGACGGCAGAATTAGGACGGTAGCGTAGGGATAAAAAATAAGACTTGAGGAGTAAATTGAAAGGATGAAAGAGCCAGCTAAAGGGTAATATTGACGAGGCTCATCGCAGTAACAGTAGAAGTATCATGGAGTGAAAGCCCACTTGCAACAAACCAAGTAGTTTGACCCAAGGATTGCCAAGGTTCACGTGATATCAGTGACATGGGCAAAAAAAGATCGCGGGGAAGACGGGTACCGACGGTGAGGAACCTACCTAACCTTTACGAACTGAGTTCTCCGAGTTGATGAACCTTGAATCATACCAAAAAAAGAGAGTTTATAGAAGTTGTGTTGGGGTTGATGATAAACCTGTTCCATCTTTATTTTTTTGGTGGAATAGGTACCGTTCTTTTTTGAATTTCTCTTTTTTAGATCGCTCTTTTTAACTGTGCGTTCTCCCCCCCCCCTTATTGTCTAAGATCTTTCTTTTGTTCCCCCCTTTTTTTTAAAAAAAAAGATTGCTGTTGCACCGTATTTATTTCCCTCTTTCTAGAGGGACTGGCAAAAATGATTCCTTAAGAAAAAAATCCGATATACCCAACACACCATCGGGAGGGAGAGAAGCATTTCCTTTTTTGACAACAACAACAACAGCAGCAACAACACACATCTGAATCTGAACCTGTTACTTTTATTATCATTATCATGATTACCACTACCACTACCACTATGATGGGAACCCACGACCTCCTCCTCTCTGAACGGGCACGCATCACCGCCCAGCTCCACGCCGACCCGCACGACCCGCTGCTGCACCTCGCGCGCGGCCGCGTCCACGAGTCCCTGGGGTTTCCGGACCTCGCGGCCGCGGACGCCTACCGCGCGCTGGCGCTGCTCGAGTCGGTGGTGGATCCGGAGGGGTGCGAATTCCGTGCGCGACGGCGGAGGGTCGTGGATACTACTACTACTACTGGTACGGATACCAAGTCTGAGCCTGAACCTGAACCTGATGGTGGAGAAGAGGAGGAGGAGGACGGGACTTTCGTCCCGATCTCCCTGGACGAGTACGACGCGAGCATCGGCGAGGTGTACGCGCTGCTGGTCCGCGGGCTGGTCCGCTGCGGATGCCTCCGCGACGCGTACGAGTTCTGCGTGCGCGGGATGGCGAGTCTGCCCCGTGAGGGGGTGAAGGATGATTCTGTTGCGGTCCTGGAGGGGCAGATGGACGAGATCAAGAGGCTTTTTGCCATTCAGCGGCGGCGACGGCGGCACGGTGATGATCGTCGTAAAGGCGATGATGCGGCGGATATTGAGTTCGATCCCGCCACTCTCCGTGCTCAGGGGTTCGCGCGGAGGGTGCTCTACCCGTGGAACAAGCACGAGCCGGATCGCCAGGCGCCGGAGACGCTGCGGGTGCTGAACGAGCGGTTGAAGGCTGTCGCGCCCAAGTGTGAGGTCAGGGCCGTTGCGCTGCCGGCTTTGCACGGTACTACTCCTGCTGCTGCTACCTCCATGGTGAACAATGGGACCGAAGACGACGACAGGAAACCAGAGGACAAAGTGTCGATCCAGCTCGGCCTCTTCGCCACAGAGGACATCGCCCCCGGCGAGGTCCTCCTGCGGGAATCGTCGCTGCTGACGGCGACGAACCGGCTGCACGACGACCTGTGCGACGCGTGCCACAGCCCGCTGCCCGATCTCTCGTCGGAGGAGCATCCGCCCGTGGCCTGCGCCGGCTGCGACGACACCGTCTTCTGCAGCGAGGCGTGCCACGACCGCGCGCAGGAGGCGTACCACCGCGCCGTGTGCGGGTGCGAGGGGCTCGAGGCCATCGGGAGGGACATCCAGGACCCCGCGGACAGGGCGGACTATCTGTACCTGCTGCTGCTGGGGCGGGCGATGGCCATGGCGGCCACGCGGGGGGTGCATCCGCTCGAGCTGCCCGAGGTCAAGTACATCTGGGGGGACTTCCACGATCTGGACCTGAACCACAGTGTGTCGAATAAAGACAAAGACGGACATGGCTCTTCTGATCTCCTGCCCTGGGAATCCGACCCGGCCGCGACCCTCCCCTTCTCCTTCCAGCTCAACATCCTCCAGCCGGCCCGCATCCTCGAGGAGATGGGCCTCGACCCCTTCGCCACCCTCCCCCGCTACGACACCTGGGTGCTCAACACCCTGTACGCCAAGTTCCGCGGCACCGCCTCGGGCCGCCTCTCGGCGTGGGACGGCGGGCCCGAGGTCTGCGCCGTGCACCCGCTGTGGTGCCTCGCGAACCACTCGTGCGATCCCAACGTGCGGTGGGAGTGGGGCGGGGAGATCACCTTTGTCGCGCGGTCCGATGCGGAGAGGGCGGTGTGGAAGGGGAAGCCCGACAGAGGACGAGGAGGAGGAGGAGGAGGTGGTGGTGGTGGGGGGGGGATCAGGAAAGGTGAGGAGATCCTGAATCATTACTGCGATATCGGGCTGGGGGTTAAGGAGCGGAGGGAGTGGGCGCGAGGCGCGCTGGGGGGCATGTGTCGCTGCGAGAGATGCGTCTGGGAGGCGTCGTTGGAGGATTGCTAATACAGTATGGACGGGAGCTGGTACATATACAATTTTTTGTATATAGATTAAGAGGGACAGGAGGGGGAACAGGATGCGGCTAGATACCCATATACGGAGCAGACATGGAGTCAAAAGCACGGGGTGATCAACAATCAATTCCACTATTAAAATGTTATCTTGCGTCAATCATCACCTCATTCGTGAGACCTATGGTATTGCAAACATTTCCCGTCCCAGGCATCCCGTCCAGCAGAGACGCCAGAGCTCCTTTTAAAAAAAATGACAGTCGAAATGGGGATATAATCACAACATTAAGGGATGTGAAACTTTCAGAACCCGATGGCAAGCGACCAGAAGAAACCGTTACAGGGAAACCATGTAGAGGAAACAGGGGGCCAGGTTGACAAGGAAAAAGGGGGAAACAAATACAGGCGTTTTGGCAGGGCTTCACTTGGCGTGGTCTACCAGCTCCGCGTAGAGATGGTCCGGGATGTTGCGTACGATCAGGACGGTGAGAGCGATGATCTCTTTGGCATCCAGAGGGGGGAACGATCTAAGGACTTTATTCGGACTGGTGTTTCCCATGTCAGGAACCAGGACCACCGGATGAGTATAATAAGGATCAATACATACCTTGGGCTTCTCAATATTGTATCGCGCATCCTGATGAGCTGTGCAACGATGCATAGGATGTTCAAATGGGGACCATATGCAAAAAGGAAGTCCCAGAGGTGCAGGACCTCCGGGAGCGGCGGCGTGCAGGCGCAGAGCGTCAACACCGAAGGGAACGCATAGAGCTCGGCGTGCATCCCCTTGGAGAACAGATACTTCGCGAGCTTTGGTTCCACGATCTCGAGACACCTGTCCACCAGCTTGAGACCCTTGTGCACTCCGTCCATGGCGCCGCGGATGTAACCGGGACACTCCTTTGTGATGAAATAGTGGAAAAGGGCAAAGGCTTCCACCTCGCTTCGCGCTGCGTAGAGGAAGGGCGCGCAGAGGACGTTCATGCCCTGGACGTAGATGGCAGATTCGCAGATACTCCCCGGGGCTCCTGTCGGCGCTTCCAGTGACTCCAGCAAGGGCTCCTCCGCGATACTGGGCGGTGGCTCGATCACCGGCTCCCGCTTTCGCGAAGGGCGGGAGCCCGTTTTGCCATACTTGGCATCATGCAGCTTCCATGCGACGGCGTTCAGCAACCGGCTCAGACTCGCTTCGGTGACGCGGCGCTTGAAGAGAGGGTCCGTCGCCAGCGTACGGAATGTATCGTTGCGGATTTTCGCGTATGCCGGAGAGCGCCCGCGGTGGACCAGGTCCAGGTACTCGTCTGTCGGTAGGGGAGGGATATCAAGCAGGGCTAACCAGAGGTATATCCGGTACGACGACTGTACGTTGCGAATCAGCCTCCTATCGATCACCAAAAATGCAGGTCTTGAGAGATGAGGTTCATACCATGCCGTCATGATCCGCATCGACCCTCGTAGACAGGATCAGGTATCTCAATTCCTGCAGTCCCTCGAGAATGTCCCCATTTGGGGGCCCCTCTCGCAGAAGGGTCTCCAGGCCCGATCTTTTCACCCCGACACTGGAGCCCGTCTTCCTCGCCGGTCGCTTTTGAGTCTGGACGGGGGACGGCGTTGCCACTCCCACATCGCTATTGGATCTCCCCCGCTGTCGCGGGCGGTCGGGAGACTCTGCCTGCGCATGCTGCTGCGACAGCTCTTCCGCGAGATCTCGCGCATCGCCCGGACGGCTCTGGAGTTGTTGCTGGCGCTGCTCGGCACCGAAGGACGACGACAGGGACTGGTGCGACTGAAATCTGCGAAGCGTCCGGTGAGTCCGCGGCGACGGAGGGACCGCAAATGTCTGGAAGCCGACTTGCGACTGAGGTTTCGACGTCATCTTCAGTACAAAGATTGTCTGCGACGGTGCCGAGAGCGGGGGGGAAGGGCACTCTGGCAGCACCACTAACCAAGGCGAGCGGTTCTCCTAACCCGCAGAAGCACGCCTGTCAGTGGATGTTAGTGCAGAGAGCCATCGCGGCCGCGGAGGTGGATGGCTGGACAGAGTGGTTCCTGGTCGGACAGAGGATGCGGGGGCAACCGTTCAACGCGACGCGTGCCTGGACGCTGGTGTTTCCGAATGGCTGGGCGAGGCTCGTGGGAGCAACCTAATCTCAACCCCGGCCGCCGTGCATGCGCCGGCCCCTCGCGGCGTGTCGTGCAGTTCAGCGTCTTTGACCGCTCTTTCGACCGTGCCAAGATCAAAATTTGACAGAAAAAAAGCTCTGTGGAGGGCACTGGGGGCCCCGCTCACGTGCAGATATATTGCTGTTCATGATCTGGTCGTCAACGGAACCACAGTGGCTCTCATACTAGCATCGTACAGGTTACTCAATGCAGTTGGAACAGGTTGGATATTCCTACGTGAGTCCTAGAACCAGAAGCCATAAGAACAAAGCCGCTGCTTGCATCCATGGATCCCCACCCGAAACTCCGTAACCCAAATTTGGTCCCAGCCGGTCGCAGATCTGCCGCCAGTGCAGATTCAGCCCTTGATGGGCACTGTCTCACGACTCGGGCCAGCATGCCCGCCCTCCGCTCCACCCATGATACTGGCGACGAACTCCTGATACCGGAAGACCTCGCCTTTCTTCGCTCCTCCGCCCAGTCCGCCGGTTCGCGTGCTCTTGCCTCCAAATGCTCTTCGTCCCGTGAACCCACTCAGGACCTCATCGATCTCCCTCTCCGTCAGGGGAGCCTCCCCTGCCTCCGGGGTAGTATGCAGCAGAGCATCTCGTAATTCTTCAACGTCAATCTGTCCGCTATCATCGTCATCAAACGCTGCAAATGCATTCAGTAGCTCCTGCGAAGAGGACAGCGGCGCCATCGACGAAGATATGGTGTTCAAGAATGTAGGGAGATTTATTGTCTGGGCTGCGCCAGGAGGGAAATACTGCGCGGTTGCGGATGGTGACGAGTCTTGACCTATATGCAGTGCCGCGTCAGGCAGGATCCTCTTCCACTGAACGATCAGTCAAACCTACCCAAGTTCGTCAGAACCTCGGCAACGTCATCTTTGTTGACGCTCCCATCATTGTCTCGATCAAGGACCTGAAAGGCCTCCCGCATTTCCCTCACCTGCGCCGGCGGCAGCCTGGACAGAGCATCGCTGTCTACCGGTGCCGGTTCAGCAGACTTGGCGCCTGTCGTCGAAGGGAAATGACTCCGTGTATTTTCCTCCTTTGCAGGCGAAGGTGTCGGTCCCCTAGAAGGCGACGCAGTTGGTCTCCTGGTAGGCGAAGGCGCTGGTGAAGGGGTTGCTCCCCTCGAAGGCGACGGAGTCGGTCCCCGATCCGAAGAAGTCGATTCTCGAAACTTGGGCTGAGACACCGGCTCATTGCTGCTCGTGAAAACGTCCTCATCTTCGGCAGTATATGACTGGTTTAATTTGCTGGGAGACTGAACAGGAGTGTGCCCTTTGTTTGGGGAACTGCCAGGTGTATTGGGTCGGATAATTGTCGACGGGGAATTGGGCGAAGATTGTCTGCGGAAGGGCGACGTGCGCGGTGACCCGAAGGACAAAGGAGACGGTTTGTACGGCGCGTTAGGGGTGACCTGTGATTCGTATGAGCCATGGATATCTTCGAGTAGCGGAGGTCATTGATATTGATATCGATATGGCCCGGGCGGAGAGATAGCGGGGCCTCACCATGATGGTAGAATCGTTGGAACCGTTACGGAAAGAAAAAAAAAGAATTAAAATGTAACACAGCACTACAGTTCATCAACTTTCATCGCACATAAAATAGATGAACGGAAGCAATCGTGAACGCCAACGTCATGCACCGTATATCGGGGCCATGCACTCTGGTTGCCTCGACTGCAGGTAAACAAACGGAACATCTGCTGCTCCGGCCCCGGCGGGAGGTAAAGCCGACTCTGCGACCGAGCCGAGGACGCCACGTGCAAGGGACCGGCATCGCAGAGATGGAGCGCTCCAGAGGCTGCGACGGTCTCTGAAAGGCGGAGACGACCTAATGGCATGATGGTATGATGGAGGAGTCGTGTCTTCGTAATGTCTTCTGTCCTTATCGCGGCATTCCTCTAAGCCTACACCCGCTTGTCCTTCCAAGGCGGAGATTGGTGCGCTTGACTGCCCCTGAACCATACTACTATGGATGTAGCTGCAGAGCCCTCGCTGACCATGGAAGTGCCACCAGCCTTCTTCTTGAATCCAATCGCAGGAGCATGCGATTGGCATAGTCCGGTTGCCAGGTGCAATAGTCTTTTCCCCTGTCGCAAGTCGCAAACATGTCGACCACACTACCCTATCGGCCTTCCACGAAGGATTCCACCCTGGAGAGGCAGAACTCTCTCAATTCGTTCCCTGCGTCCGCAGCGTCCTCGGGCAATCCAAATAATGGCAACAAGCTTCCCCGACTGTCCCCGGCAGCCTCCGTGCTGGGAAGATCGCCCAGCTCACGGACATCGTCGCGGCCTCGGTCTGCCCACGGTGACCAGGCAAGGAAGAAGCGATACAAGTCGCAGTATCCCCTGGACTCGCCGGAGCGCCATGTCGAATATATTCTCGTCGCCTCATTCCATATCGACCGGGGTCCGATCATGGAGCATCAGTATCCGGCTGCTATTAGCGGTGATGAGAGCATGTTGGCGGAGCTGATGTTACCCGATCAGACGCACGTGAGAAGCCAAGACTGGACCATCTTCTTCCTGCACAAGGATACGAGTGAGGATGACGAGGATGAAGCCCAAAGGGAAGAAAAGAAAAGCAAAAGAAGAAATAAAGATAATGGTGCTAGAGAGGATCCCGACTGGTCTTCGGATGAGGAGAGTAGCGATGGGGATGAGGATGGTAGTGAAGGACCGCCCTTGATGTATGTATTAAACCTTGTAAATACGAAGCAGGATAATACAGTTAGACGGTACGTTTTCCCTCAATCCTCTCTTCCACTGTGTCCTGCTAATAGTCAATCCAGAGGTGCAGTCGTCAAGGCAATGGCGATCTGTACAAGGCATTCGTTTCTCCATATATATAAGGTGTGTTTGAATTTCCTCTGAGTGCTGCTCGGTGATGTATAGCTAACAAGCCTTAAGCCGATCCTTCTGCTGGCGCTGGAAGACTACTTCAAAAATCCGTATCCGGAAACGCTGGCAAAGCTATATAATGCCGTGAACGCCATGGATCTCTCGCTAATGCCCCGACTTTCTCTTCTCGAACGACACATATTGCAAGCAAGCGATTCGAAGGACATGTTTATTGAAAAGTTTGAGCGCATGATTCAGCAGCGAATAGAGGATGAAGGCGGCGACAGTGAGGATCGCCCGGAGTCACCCAAGTCGGGCAAGCCTCGCTATACACTTCCCAGAGACACCCACGAGTTCGAATCGAAAATTATCTACAACGACATCCCCATTCCGGTGAAAGTGCCGACCGCAGTGTGGCCGGAGACTGTGGGCGACTTCTCCCTGATCAAGCTGATACAGACGTTTTCGACCCCTCACTCCACTTCGCCTCAACCGTTTGCGCTCCATCCTCACCTTACGACGAGCGGGGCGTACACCCATCCCATCATCGTCCTCGTCAATGCGATGCTTACTCAGAAACGGGTTATCTTTCTTGGACATAATCAGCCGTCAGGGGAAGTGGCTGAAGCCGTTCTTGCGGCGTGTGCGCTTGCTTCCGGCGGCATCCTGCGCGGCTTCACCCGACACGCATTCCCCTACACCGACCTGACGAAGATCGACGACCTCCTCAAGGTGCCTGGCTTTATTGCGGGAGTGACGAACCCAACCTTTGCCCACCACCCCGAGTGGTGGGACCTGCTCTGCGACCTGACTGCAGGGCGGATGAAGATCAGCAGTAAAATCGAGCCAGCTCCGGTGACCGAGGGACTTTTGTACTTCCAGCAGCAGAATCTCATCCCACCGGTAAATTCGGGTGCGCAGAATTCGGATCCGACGGGAGACAATCTCTTCATGGAAGACATCCTGCGCAGCATCAGCAACCGTCACGGCGAGGGCGCGATCCGTGCGAAATGGCGCGCGTACATCACCAAGTTCACGCGCGTGGCCGCCGCCTTCGAGGAAGCGGTCTACGGGGCGTCGGCGCTGTACATCATCGGCCCAGGAGAAGAGCCATCGCCCCAGAGCCCGAGCGGCGCCGTCGCGGACCCGTCGGACCCCGCGTCCCTCCGCGGACACGGCTACGTCTGGCCCGACGAGGCCTCCAAGATGCGCGAGCTGGCGGCGTCCGTGTCGAGGATCGAAGGCTGGCGCAACACGCGCTCCTACTACGCGTACATCCAGGACGTCGCGACCATGTACTACGCGGCACGGCCGGTCAAGAAGCTCGACCTGCACCATCACCACGACCGGCTGCGGACGCTGAAGCTCTCCCACGCAGAGGCGGGTGCCATCTACCTCGCCTTTGCGCACGCGATCAAGGACTACGCGAGCATCTGCCAGCTCCTCACCGTCACGCCGGAGTCCCAGGCGGGCCTGTTCTACATCAGCATGGGCCTTTTCCACCCGGACAAGGCCGTCCGCGAGGCGACGGTCGAGCTCCTGGACCGCATCGCCGCGCACGAGGCGGGCCGCCACTTCTGGAACCACCTGAGCCGGTTCGTCAAGCTGGCGTACTTCCGAATCAAGCGGGACAAGGAGGCCGCCGAGCGCGGCCTCTCGAGTCCCGGCACCGGTCTGGGCGGCCTGCAACCGCAGCAGCAGCAGAGCCTTGTTGGCGTGGCTCTCGGGGATACTACGACCTCCTCGAGAAGGAGCTAGAAGCCCCCTGCAGGAATATCTGACTGCTACCTAGCAAGCAAGCAAGCATCTTGCAGAATCTCTGTCCATCTCGCATGATATTCTCAACATATATTGGGTATTTTGCACATCTTGTCTTGTTGGTTGGTAGAAAAAGAAATCTAATCCTTGCCCTAACTTACGCTTCTCCTGTCACATACCATATCATATCTTATCATGTCATATCTTATTATATCATAGCCACGATCACGATCTACCTACTTAACGCAGTGCACCCCCAACAACGACAACAACACCGCCAGTCCTAACCAGCTAGCGACTTGCGGACAACCTGCTTACGCTGTCTATGACCCTCTTGATTTAAGATTTTCTTTTTTTCTGGATAATTTACTCGATTCTTTCCACGCTAGTGTTCATGATTGATGTTGTCCTTGGTAGATAGAAATATAGAAAGTTGTCCGTCGTGAATAGAAAAGCAAAACTCTGGTTGAACCTCTCTCTCTCTTTAGAGTAGTAGCGTTGATACCTTGCTACAGGATGCGTTCACTTTACGCTCTGGAAAACTAACTTTCGGGATAGATAGATAGATAGATAAGTAGATAGATAGATGAAAAAGTCTCTATGTAGATGTATGTTGGTGCATTATATATATATATATATATGAGAAGAGGTTTTTTTTGCTTGCCCTGATACATTAGGAAACAAATCCCTTTTTTCTTCTTCCCCTTATGTCCCATTCATGACATCCGTGGTTGCGTGTACGCATACATGATGTAGTGTAGTATAGATAGGTAGGTAGGTAGGTCTGCATGGCATGTTGCAGTCAAAGGCCAGGAAGAATGAGGAGAAAAGATAGAGAGGATAGAGAGAAATGTGAAGAGTGTCACTCGTATTTTTTTTTTTTTTTTTTTTTTTTTTAGAGAGAGCTACCTAATAAGAGAGTTCGTCAGGTTAAGTAAGGTAAGTAGGTAGGTAGGTAGGTAGGTAGGTATGTTATAAAAAGAATGGTCGCATGTTTCAAACCAAGGTTACCATATTGACATAGAACTAAGGTTGACATCGTGTCTGGAAAAATCAATAAAACAAAAGTGGTATAGAAAAAAGAAGTACCTAATTTTAACTTTTATCAATGAATTCCAAGCACAGAAGCAGCCAAGCTCAACATCAACACGTAACCCATGAGTTCCATGTTCGGCCGGCCGCGGCCCTCGCGGCTGCCCGCCGCGATGGCCTTCTTCGTCCCGACCGCGACGGCCGCGTTGACAAAGTCCGGGCCGCAAGCCAGGTTGATCTGCAGCGCGGCGGGGATGTAGGTCTGGGTGAGGGGCTGGCCTTTGGCCTGGGCGGCCTCACCGAAGACGTTCATCGTGGACCGGAGGCACTGGTTGCAGGTGGGCCGGCTCGAAGCCGGGTAGGCCATGCCGAGCGGCAGGAAGTAGACGTACGCGTCGTCTGGTTTTGAGTTGTTGCCGTACGCCTGGACGAAGCAGTAGGCGTTGGTGCTCGGGTCCTTGAGGCAGGTCGCCTGGTAGATGGGCTGGTAGGCGATCATGGCGGCGTACGTCTGCGTGACCGTCGGGTTGCCCAGCTTGTAGTCGGCGCCGCAGGCGTCGTCCTTGATCATCCGCGAGGCGAGGTCCGACATGATCTCCGTGCACGCGGACATGGGGCTGGAGCACGCCGTGGCCAGGACCGCGGTGAGCGCGGACGGGGATTTCAGGGTGTTGAAGAAGGATTGGGAGTTTTGGAGCAGCATGGAGATGGCGTGGCAGGACGAGACGGTGGCATTGTTGAGGAAGCTGTCGATGAACTTGGGGCAGCTGTCGCTCGTGAAGTTGTTGCCTCCTCTGGCAGTGTCCAAGGGGGTCGGGAACTGCTGCAGCGAAGTCGTGAACGAACCCGTGGATGTGTCATCCGATGCCGCCGATCTCTCCTCGATCTGTGCTGCCGATGGCCCTGACGTCTCTGTCGATATCGATAACGGGCTGCCATGAGGATGATTGTCGCTGTCATGCTCCAAGTCCACACGTGGTTGCGGTGGGGATACCCCACGATCGACGACGACGATCTCCTTCCTCCTCTCCGTAAAGGAACTAGATCGCTCTGTCCACGACGAGGCGTCGATATCACCGGAGGCGTCCGAGGCGATGACGGGTGGACAGAGTATTAGGATTATTAGGGACGTCAAGACGAGAAGAGGCAGCGTCGCGAAGCTGCCGCGTCCGTCAGTTGCCGGCTTTGGACACCGCCGGCGAGGTCGTGGTCCTTCATAGCGCAACATGGCGCCGGACGAGCAGAGAGGTGGTAACGAGCGTCGTGAGCACTGGCCGATGGAGCTGTCGCGAGAGCAGCTCGTCGGGGCGCTCCGTGTGATGGTAAACGAGTGGATATCGCCGCAGCGGCTTACTGAAGGAGAGGAGGACGTGGAATCGGGGACATGACAAGCAGTCGACCGGGCTGGGGGTCGTTGACAGCGTCGATGTGAACGGTATCGAGTGCTCTTAAAGCGACCGCCCGTCGGTTTCTTCCCGAAACATGCAAAGACGAGAGGTGCACTGCTTGACAGTTCCTGTTTCACCACGTCCACCTAGTCCCGCGCGTTGGATCTGGGGTCGGTGGAAACTGGACGGCGATTCTCCAAGTGCCAAAAAAAGGAACGGATGCCCTCTCTGGTGGGCAGATTATCGTCAATCGTTAAAAGAAAACCGTGGCCTGTCTCTTTATTGCGTGCAGTACGGGCGGTTGCCCGCAAAGGCAGGATGGCGAACAATATGAATAGGGGCCCGGTTTGGAGGAATCCGCAACGGCATTATTCTCACGGTGGAGGATGGGACCCGTTCGAGTGCTATTATACCGAGTCCTGCTATAGCCTTGGCGGATAATTATGGAAAAAAGCCAATAGCGGCGGAGCAGGTTACGGAGTTGGGAAACCTGGTTGTGTAACGCAGCCTGCCACGATCTCTTTGCCGCTTAGGGCTAATTTCTCAGCCAAAGCGATAAGCTCGACCCCAGCTTGAGGCTGGCTCTCTGGAGCCATGGCCGGGGGAGACGATCCTGAGAGAGCAGCCCATGGAGCCCATCTCAACGCCTTTGAGGCGTGTTTTTCAATGGTGATTGAACGCCCAGGGACGCTAGAGAGGCACAGCGTCTCGCCCTTCTCCTCTTGGCGGTCAGTCAGCCCAATCGCTGATGACCCTGCTAATTTAAGACGCGAGATGTGACCGCATCTGTGGACGCCATGCCTAAAGGATGCCGGCGCTGAGGCTCGATAACCTTCGATAGTCCTCTTGAGATGCTAAAGAGTTTGAGTGTGGCGTGGGCACTGGTCAGGGGTCGGCCCGCGGCGAGAACGTTCGATCTTCGGTCCCGCGCCTATCTCGCCCACTCAACCCCATCACGACATCCCTCCCAGGTACCAACCTGAACGCTTTCACCTCTCATTGTTGTTCTTACCATTCTTGTTGATGATGGATATCATACCACTAATCCGAGAGCGCTGTGGTAGGAAGCCATTGCAACCGCTGCGCCACAGGACGACAGGGAACCCCTGTCTGCTGCGCGCGGAGACGGATTCCATGACAAAAACAGCCAACGGTCGAGCAGCGACAGGACACGAAAGGGGGCTCCACAGCGGTGCAGGGTCCTACGGAGAAGCCAAAGCAAGCTTTCGCCCATCAAGAGACGATCGCCGATGCCGACCAAGTCGGGAAAAGGCAGAACCACATATGGGGACGCAAACGATGACATGCATCTACCATGTTCCTCCGTGCGCGCTTGATGTCTTACGCTCTTTTTGGAGGACGGAGTACTGTGCGGTACAACGTACCTTGTCCTACATACAGGCCCGGTCTCGATCTGCTGTACAGAGTACGGAATAGAGAGTGTCTTTCACCTAGGTACTGACAGACGCACCTCCTGCTGTATCGTGCCGCCGCATCTTCAGATTCCATTTGTGCCGTCCCTCTTTGGCGCTCTCTTCAATCAATTTTTTTTCCGGCTTGGAGGGGGGTCATCCATGTCTACTAACTTCGTACTTCGTCGGGGGTAAGCCCGACTCGTGGCGTTGACCTGTAACTCGCTGACAGGACAGTCCGCCGACTGCCAGCTGGCTTTGACTCGGTCAATTCGTATTATCGAAAGACTGACTAGTGGAGACGTGGCTTACGCCCGGCTGCGTATGTCCAAACTCCACTTTTCAGCGAGGACCCAAGTTGGGTGCCCCCTTCATGATGAGATCTCTTCAAATTCCAACCTATCAAGGGCACATAATAGCTACCTCTCAAGGGAAAGAGCAACTGCGCAAGAGAATAAGACGAAATGAGATGATCAATGGGAAGCTGCAGTGCACTGTTTCAGTTTTCCACCCTCATCAACTGTCCCAGTTTCATTATTGGACCCTGCAGTTCCATGTCAGATTATGTTGGGAAGTAAGGCCACATACGTTTTGTTTTAGACCGCTGGAAGATGAATGCATGCGAGGCGCAAGTTCATTTTATCTGTCATTGCATCTATATATGGACATCTTTTGCCTTTCTGCTGCTGGGTCCTGGGGACGGGAATTTGTTTGACACATTTCCGGTTCTCCGCTAAGGCTTCCAGTAGCAATTTACATCTCATTGCTATCATCGGTAACAGAAATAAAGAAAAACAGAATGCGTCGCCGAAACATCACTGCGGGAGGACGTTGACATGGCAACATCCACGTGTAGTATCGAAGGTAAGGCAAAGGCAGCTTTGTTCACGTGTATTTTTTGTGACTATCCTTAAATCCCTCTCTGAGGAGGAAGTCTTCCACCTTTTATCGCCTAGCCTCTGCACTCTCTTGGATAGCTTGGTGTCTCATTTTCGGATTATCTTCTGCAGTCTGGCTCAAAAGATCCCGTCTCCTGGATATTAATATCCAGCATCTTGAGACTTGGCAGCTTCAAGAGCAGATTGACCACGATTTGGGGCAAAAATACATTGTTAATCTAGGTATACCGTCCATGTGTGTAATCGTGCGGCTTTTTGGGGATATCCAAAGTCTGCTGACATTGACTTTATCATTCTATGACAATCTGGTCTTCATCTACATCGTCAGCTTGAGGTATCCATGATTTATATAAGGGTTAAGACGGTCGTCGAATGTTAGACTCCTTTCACATTTTGTTTTTTATACCTTGGTATTGTACTGGAGAACCAAGTTACAGGCACGTCAGCATTGAGATATGAGATAATTCGAATACCTGCCAATTACATTACTCCAACTACCTAATACATTCCACAACATCAAAGATGAAGGAATGTATCAAAAGCAAAAAGAAGAGTGGTGCACATAGATACATCGTCTTATGTTTCTATGCCTGCAGGCTGCGACTGTCGGTGCCCGAGATGGCACGTGCCGTAGGAGACGGCCACCTCGGAACCCGAGGGTTCCGCCGTGGCAAGATGACCGCCACTCATCATCTCGACCAGCTCTCGGGGACTCTGCATGCGGCTTTATACAGCCTAATGTAGATACTCGGCTTTTATGACCTTCGGAATCCGAATATTTGGGTGAGAGGATGAGCCAGAGAGCCGAGGCACTGGGGGCAGAGGATGATACCTCTCGAGAGCAGCAGAACATTCCCTCCTGGAGGGCGGTATGCTTCACTTGCTTGATATATCATTTTTACCACGAGATCGATCAATGCTAATCAGCCCTGTTTTATGCTAGTGCGACAATTGTCGTATAAGAAAAGTATGTATATACCTAAGTGCCTGCCTAAGTTGTGTGTCGAAAGCAAGTGATTATGGGCTTGCGTATAACTTGAGTGAAATAGATCAAATGTGACAAACGATCCCCATGTTCTAATTGCCGTTCATCCAATGTAATCTGTCGAACGGCCAATAAGCCAAAGGATCAGCGGCAGCGCATCTTGATTTCAAACCAATAGTACGTGATCCCGGCATTTGAATGTTTTCATGTATGCTGAAGCCTTCTTGCAGTGAAAAGAAGATTGCTTTGATAGAGGAACGTCTGTCCAGAATTGAAAGCCTCCTCCAGGATCTCGCTGCAAATTCGGGGGCCATTCCATCACGCCCGCGAGTAGAACTCACTCCTTCTTACTCACCTCCGCAGGAGAGTCACTCTGACTCGAATCAAACAACGGCAAACACGATCTTCGAGGGCGATTCGTCATTCAGGGCTCACTCGGTGCATGCTAGCAGGCTCTTCGAACACGCGATGAGCAATGATGCATTTGTCGGCCGCAGTCCTGAGATGGAGGACGCCCTCAAGTCTCTGCGGAGCTTGGTCGAGAAGCAAAACACCCTGTCAGTCAATCATGACTTGCGGTTCCCCGCTCAGAAGGAAGCTCCTCCGGTTGACTTCTCATCCGTAAAGATGCCTCCGATCAATTCAGTTGTGTCTCTATTGAGACTCTGTAAAGGTAAAAGTAGCGCCGCCTCGTTGTCAACGATCGGACACTAACTCGGCTCCAGAGACGCAGTCGTTCAATTTCATCGATATCCCTTTGATAAACTTTACACAGTTCAACGACCTGTGCAAGAGGGTATACTTTGCGACAGAGGACTACTCGACGGCTGCATTCAGCCTCGTAAACGGTGGTCTCTACTACCTATTTTCCGAAGTCGGTTCAGTGCGCGGGAAGAATGTTGCCGAGTTTCAAGAGTGCGCAGCAATTTGCCGTTCCAACTTTGAATACGCGCTTGGAAAGTTTGATCTTTTCACATCGCCTACACTGGAGAATATCCAAGCTCTGGTCCTTGGGGTAATATGCTCCGAATACCCAAAAACTTAAAAAAAGGATTTCGCTAAGATGTACAGGCTTCATACGCAATCGACATATCGAGACCATCTCTCAGCTGGTCTTTGATCTCACACGCCGCAAGATTATGCCTCGCACTGGGATACCATCGATCGGTTACTGCTCCTGGAGACAGCGTTGAGGATACCGAATTGAAGAAGAGAGTGTTCTGGTATGTCTACGTGATTGACAAGAGTCTGTCTTTAAGACTGGGCCGGTCATCTACTCTACAAGAGTATGATATTGCCCTTGACCTTCCGGCAAAATCCTCCGATCCATCACTCCTACCATGGAATTTCATTTATGAGTGTTGGATACGGCTGGCAAGCTTTAACGGCCGGATCTATGAGGAGCTGTATTCAGCTCGAGCCTTATCAGAATCGGAGGTGGATCGCACTCAGAGAGCCAAATGTATCATACGAGATATGGGACTATGGTACGAGGATCTACGGAAGGTACTGTGATGCCTATCCCAAATTTAGCGGGATCAAAACACACCACCTTTACTTTCCTGTCGGCTGACCTAGTTGATTAGATCGACCATACTAGAGCATTTAATCCGGTTTACTGTGAAGCGACGATTACTGCTTGCGAGATTACATATTACTCACTTTTGACACTTGTTTATCGGACGATCCCTCCGGATCCTTTCGACTCTTCTGTCGTTTTCAGCACCGCCTGTATTGAAACAGCCCGGGCTGCTTTGAGAGCACATCAACAGAACTCGGCAAGGCACAAAGACAGAAACCCTTATATATGGCATAGTTACATCAGCTGGTCAGTGCCTACCTTCGAAGAACTAGAGCGTTCTGGGCAGTGTAGTGTGCTTTTTGATGTATAGTATCGACAGCACTAACGCGCCGGGAGAACAGGACTCTGATGCATTGTCCATTTACGCCGTTCATGGTTCTATTCTGCCACGCGATCGCTGCCGCAGACCTGTCAGACCTCCAATTGCTGGGAGAATTTGTCTCGTCCCTCCAGTCGACGGGCGAGGTCCTCGAGGCCGCAGAGAAACTATACCGTCTCTGCCACGTGTTTCATCGGGTTGCGGAGCTCTACATCAATGCCAAGCTCAAGGGAAGCTCCTCCACCGTGCAGGCCTCTCAGAATAAAGCGACCGCGGAAAATAGCAATGCCGTCCCGTATCCTGTCAATGACTTTGACCCCTACCTCAGTGCCCTGGGATTCACTTCCGCAACTGGGCTTGCATCGTTCGTCAACAACAACGGGGTCTCTTCAACTGGCGATGTGCCTGCAGCGGAACAGCAGGAGTCTGGAGTCGCTGGCTCGACGTCCCTGGGAGATTGGTATACAGGAAACCTGAACATAATGGCGCTTTTGGAGACCGATCTGTCGAACATTAATACCGTCAATGTGTAAGTATACTGGGTATTGTTTTACGAGGGACATGGCGTACATATGGGCGTCCAGGATTTGATGACATCTAAGTAAGGTAATTGAAAAGGATAATAATGAAGCTCTACTTCTGTATCACCTTTTTTTTTTCAAACATAATGCTCTATCCTTTTCCACTAGCACCACTACCCATACCCCGCCACTATCCATACCCCTCTCCCGTAACCCTCTGCTCTAGCATCTGTTCCATTCATTTGTCTTTATCATATTTCTTCGAAACTCCCTTTTCTTTTTACTCAGAGGCCATACCTGCGGGTCTACGGACCGAATCATTGAATAACGAGATCTCTTAACGACCGTATTCAGGGAGTATATATTATGGAAACGATTTCATTATAGATAGTGCATGAGGCACGCAGGAGGTTTGGTTGTATATAGAGAGCAGCCTTCCTTCCCAGTACATGATCTCCTCGTAATTAATCATATGAGGTGCAGCACAGAGATAATTCAGAATCTTGAGAGTCATCGTCTGACGTACCGTCCGGGAGGTCAATGTCTCTACTTATTTGTTTTCGTCGATGGTCAAAGTTGATCGCAGAGGGAGGAAGCCGCTGAGGAAAAATCAGAGTTTGTCTGGTTGGAGTTGTCCAATCGGTAGTGAGGAGGTGATAGCTGTGAATACTAGTGAATAAATATCAGAACTGAGGCCTACAATATAGAACGTCCTCGTTTCAAATATCCACTGTTAATAATACCTGTATAGGCTCTCGCTCAACCGGAGGTTCCTCGAGATGTCCCAGATAGGCAAGCTTCTCCGCCGCAGCATGCTGTCTCCACCCGCCCGTCGCGGTACGTCACTCGCCGACGTTCGAGAACCCACCAACCCAAAGCCCGCTGGAGCCAACCCCATAAAATCTGGGCCGTAGCCATTCATCTATTATTATTAGCAACCCCTCTGCTCTCCGTACATATCCAAGTACCACCTACATATAAAAAACCATATTCTGTCTTTCTCTCCACTCTCCACTCTCTCGTGCTCTTTATCTAGGGCTACTGGGCTCCAGACGATGTCCTGTGAGCCGCCGGTCCCCGAGACGCGGGTCCTCGCGATAGCAAGCCATGTATGTGACATGTGTGATATGCTGCTCTTTTTGGTCCCTGCTCGCTGCCTGCGATCCCTCTCCGGGGGCTGGGCGTTTGTAGGATTTTTTGAAATTACTACTCTCGTTGAGGGATGGTGCTGATTTAGATGGCTTTTGATTCTTGGAAGAAAAGGTCGTCTACGGGTGCGTACTACTCCCTACTTACTACGCTGTTGTTAAGATAATTTGCGGTGTCTCTATGCATTTGCGATATTTCTCTCCGATTCTGTCAATGTCTTGTTTAATGTTTATATGCTGCATGATTGATTGTCTGTTTGAATCAGAATTGCTTGTACCAGATGTATCTAAGTCACTGGGCGAAGAGACCACCCGAGCACATACTGAGCGAATTCATTCAGATATGTCGGGAATACGATGGCGACGTTTGTCATGCAGTCGCTGGGATGCGAGGTGGCTGCGATAAATACGGTCCATTTTAGTAAGTATTCTTTACTGTTCGATGATTGCTCTTCGAGATTGCAACTAACATGTCCATGATGTACAGGCAATCACACCGGCTACAAGCAAGTCAAAGGGACCAAGACGTCCGCTCAGGAGATCAGCGACCTTTACCAGGGTCTGCGCCAAAGCTACCTGACCGACTTCGACGTCCTGCTGTCCGGGTATGCTCCCAGCGCGGCAGCAGTCGAGGCGGTGGGTGAGGTTGGCAAGGACCTGCAACGCAGGGCCGAGAAAAAGCCAGGCTCGTTCTTCTGGGGTAAGTCGATTCGTGCTTGTCGGTTAGTTCTAATAAAGACACTTTCAACCTAGCTTTCATAGTGTCAGCCTCCGATATAACTGGCTGACATTTTCAAACAGTTCTTGATCCCGTTATGGGAGACCAGGGACGGCTATACGTGAACGAGGATGTTGTACCCGCGTACAAGAAGATAATACACCATGCTGATCTGATATTACCGAACCAATTTGAGGCTGAGTGAGTTATTCCCCATTTTATATCTGTCCTTGGTCACCCTCAATTTGGAATTTTGATCTTAGACCTATATGGGATACTTGTTTGATCGCGCTGACCGAAGCTGCAGACTCCTTTCCGGAATCAAAATCACCTCCCTCTCCACCCTCGGCGAAGCCATCAAGACCATCCACAAGACCTACAACATCCCCCACATCATCGTCACCTCCGTGCAGCTCACATCCCTATCCCACTCGCCCGCGGCAACAGCACCCCCCTCGACCCTCACCGTCATCGGCTCCACGACCCGTTCGGACGGCACCCCGCGCCTCTTCCGCGTCGACGTCCCCGCCCTGGACTGCTTCTTCAGCGGCACCGGCGACATGTTCGCCGCGCTGACGGTCGCCCGGCTCCGCGAGGCCGTGTACGCCGCGGGGCCGGCGCTGCGCGAGACGCGGTCCTGGGTCTCGCCGGACGACGTCAAGGCGACGGACCTGCCGCTCGCCAAGGCCACGGAAAAGGTGCTGGCGAGCATGCACACCGTGCTGGAGAAGACGATGGAGGCGCGCGACGCGATGCTGCGCGCGGCCACCGAGGCGGACGCAGACGCTGCAGAACAACAGCCGGCGCTGAGCGATGAGGAGCGGGCGAAGCGCGACCATCTGCGCCGGACCAAGGCCGCTGAGGTCAGGCTCGTGCGCAACGTGCGGTACCTCCGGGACCCGGTCGTGGAGTTCAAGGCGCAGGAGTGGACCGAATGATGGGAAATAAATAATAGTAATGGTGAGGGAAAGAGAGGGCTTGCTTGAGCTGAAGCCGTCTTTTTTAAAAGGGAGTTTGAAGGTTCTGATGACAGGTTCGACCCGGTCCCATTCATTCGAAGATCACCGTGCATTGATAGATGGAGCGTTGGGTATCACGGGATAGACGGGAAGTGAAAGCATCCTAGCATGCTATGCGCGCAGGACAGATGCATCCATTGATCCTCTTGAGACGACTGGACTGCGAAAATATAATATATAAATACATATATTCTTAGCCTATTGACCAACCATCCCAATATCAAAATCATCCATTCCTGTCCCGTCTCGGATGCTGCTATCTATCTATCATCTATCATGAATGTGCATCTTCATGCATGACATAGATACATTACATTCCCATTCCGTCCTCCTTCTAAGTATCATCTCAATAAAACATAAAATTCCATAAGAGAGAGAGAGAGATGTATCCCGTCTATGTATGCTCACCGCGTAAACCCTCCGTAATCTCCCTTATTTTATATTTACATATCTAGTTGATACCAGTGCTGCCGAAACCGCCCGCGCCACGAATGCTCTCCTCGAGCTCGTCGACGACCTTGACTTCGGGGGTGTAGATCTGAAGAAAAGAGAGCAATCCGTTAGGATCCACGGTCCAGATTCGACTGCGAGAAAAGTGTGGTTTAGGAATAAAATGGTTTAAACTCACCCTCTCCAGAACAAGCTGCGCGATGCGGTCTCCTTCCTTGACTGTTCGTTTCCGAAGCGCAGCCGTGTTAGCGAGAAAATGTACAGAAACAAGCGGTTGAAAGCCCCCCCCCCAAAAAAAAAATAAGAAGCAGAAAGTGGGAGATGAAAACATACCGACAAAGTCCTCATCGGAGAAATTGAACAGCAGGACCTTGACCTCGCCGCGGTAGTCGGCGTCGATGACGCCGGCGCCGGTGTCGATGAAGTTCTTGGCGGCGAGCCCGCTGCGGGGGGCGATGCGGCCGTCTGTTTTTTTGTTTGATGTGTGGTTAGCACGTAGATCCATATATACGGTGCATAGAGAGAGAGAGAAAGAGAGAGGCAGGCGGCCACGGAGCCTAGTAGGGATGGTTTCGCAGCATAGAACGGAAAATAAAAGTTTTAAAAAAAGTATCTTCCACGTACAGGTTCCCTCTGGCACCGCGATCGCGATGCCCGTGTCGACCAGACCCTTCCCCTTGGCCGGGATCACCGTGTCCTTTGCGCTGTAGAGGTCGTAGCCCGCCGCGAAGGCAGACCCGCGGGTCGGCGCCCGTCCCTTCTCGCTGAGCTTCTTGACCAGGAGGGGAGGGAGGGGCTGGGAGAGGGAGGTGACAGCGGTGCCGTTGGAGGAGGTCTTGGTGGCCATGACGGACTCGATGCTGCTGCTGCTGTTGTCTTCGGCGGCGGCGGTGTTGTCGGTCTTGGTGCGTTTGGGGAGCGGGGAGGCGGGGAGAGAGGGAGGTTCGCGGTTGGCGGTGGAGGTGGAGGGAGCGGCGGACGTAGCTGCTGGGTCTGCCGCTGCTGGAGGAGGGGTGGTTTCCTTGGTCATGATATAGATCGGGGGAAGAGAGATGGATGCGAAAACAACGAACGAGGGTCAATTGGCGTCTATACAACTGGGTATGAGATGCGTGGCTCTCGTCCCTTTGCAGGTGGTATATTCATGCCTCGAGACCTGGCGCGTCGCGGCGGTGAGGGACGCGCACCGCGTCGGGGATCTCTTGGCGTGTTTGTTCATTTTGCTGGTTTGAGGGCTAGCCCTAGTGTTCCTGATCGAGAAGAGCAGTCACGAGCCTCCAGCGTCCCGGGCCAGCGCGTGCGCGGGCCGGCAGCTTAACTGTTCCGCCTCCAAGCCTCTTGCAGGCTGATGGGCCTGCTGCCCCGCCCAGCACGGCGTTCTCCGTATGGGGATCGGTCATGTTTAGCCTCGGCCCCCGGCTGCTCATGCGCAGTAGTAGAGTTCCAGTCCCCGGGCTCAACTCCACAGAGTCCCTTGCATTGTTACCTTTGGCCAAACAAGAATCCTCTTCACTCCAGTCCATGAGAGGTGGGAGCTGCCGCTCTTGTTCCTGATTATGACTCCCGCCCGCTCGACGCATGGATAGGTCCATCTGCATAGAATAGCCCATCCCTGTCCGCCGCTTCTTCCCCTTCTCCCTTCCTTTTGAGGCCATGGCAGGAGCCATACGCCAGCCTATCGATGTGCCCGCTCTGGAGCGGTACATTGACAGGAATGTGCCTGTCATCAAGACGCCGCTGGACGTGAAGCAGGTCTGTCCTTCTGGTTCTGAGCACTTAGATACGTAATTACAAGGCAATTGCTGACTCTAAACCGTCTGTAGTTCTCTTTTGGGCAATCGAATCCCACCTACCAGCTCACGGCCGCTGATGGGCGGAAATTCGTATTGCGCAAAAAGCCCCCAGGAAAGCTCCTCTCCAAGACGGCGCACAAGGTCGAGCGCGAGTACAAGATCATTCATGCTCTCGAGCGCACCGATGTGCCGGTTCCAAAGGCCTACTGCCTCTGCGAGGACAGCAGTATCATTGGGACGCCCTTCTATATCATGGAGTTTCTGGACGGGAGGATCTTCACAGATCCCTCGATCCCCGGCGTAAGTGCAAAGGAGAGAAATGAAATGTACGTTTGATATCCACTTCTTTATTTCGCTACACGTGGCTTATGGATACCCTAGATGGATGGACGCAATCCGAACGCTGGCCAAATTCCACCGAGTGGATCCCAAGTCCGTCGGGTTGGAAGGGTTCGGGAAGCCGACGGGCTTTTATGACAGACAAATCGCCACCTTTACGGCCGTCTCCAAGTCGCAAGCTCAGGCGGTGGATGTCGACACCAAGATCCCAGTCGGAGAACTACCGCACTTCTCCGACATGGTTCGCTTCTTCTCGAAGAAGGACACGCAGCCGCGTGACCGCAGCACCCTGGTCCACGGGGACTACAAGATCGATAACCTGATCTTCCACAAGACGGAGCCCAGGGTTATTGGCATTCTGGACTGGGAGATGGCGACGATCGGTCACCCGCTCTCGGACTTCTGCAACCTCACGAGCCCCTTTTATCTCGGGGGTGCGGACCAGGCTTCCGACAAGTTCAAGCCCGGAGCCACTCCCGGCCTCCCGACGCGCGAGGACTGCCTTCGATTGTACACGGAGGTGGCGGGATGGGACCCGACACCGGAGATATTGTGGGGCGATGCGTTTTTCGCCTTCCGGAGCTCGGTCATCATGCAGGGCATCGCGGCGAGATATGCGCTGAGACAGGCCAGCAGCGCGAGAGCCCACGAATACGCAAAGATGATGCGACCGTTTGCCCTTCAGGCGTGGGAACGGGTGCAGAAGGTGCAGGAAAAGGAACGCGCGAAGGGGAAACTGTAGCGTGTACAGTACGAGCTTGATTCAAATGACTGCGTGTGCTCGGTTTATATCCCTGGATTGACGACTCAGATGATATTCTAAATATAATTCGAGCGCAGTGCCGAAGGGACTCCAGTTCCATATCAGCCGACTTCGACGATACCATGTTCTCGATGTATATGCCACTTCGTTTCTGGGAGCCGTAATGTCCTCCTACTCGCTCGCCTGGAATCTACTACTCGACCCCGTAAGCGAAATGTGGGGAAAGTATTGACTTGTCAAGTCAGATTCCAGAAACCGGAAGGAATCTGTCAGCCGATAAAGGCCACGATCTGTGGAGCTCGTGGCTGCGGCTCCCCGGGCAGCTGACCAATCCCCGATTAAAAGGTGCCTCGAGGCTACCTAGCCTTAGGGACGTGATATTGGGCACCTTTTTCGGGTCTTCTTCCAGCGGGGTCGACAGCCAAGATACATCGTGGTTCCAGGCTTCTTGGATTGAACATGCAGTCTACAGTCTAGACGGTGGCGCAGACAACTCGAAGATTGCTTTATGTTAGAGACGAGCCCATTAGATCGGTAGCAGAATGTGCAGGTAGATGTCCCATGAAATGTCTGGCCTCCAAGGAACTGCTACTAGTAGGCACTGGTAGGTAGTAGATTGGGTACGACCAGTGAGATCTCGTACGACGGTGGCTTGAAATCTCGATCTCGGAATACGAGGCCGCCTCGTTTACCTACGTAATGTGCACAGTCGAAATCGGCTCCAAAACTGCACTCTCTTCCTCTCTCCTTCAGATCAGATGGAGTGTATAGTATCTGTGCTGACCTTACGGAGGACCTCAGGCAGCCCCGCAGAGGCCAGAAGCCCACGGATGGATGGGAGTTTATATAGCTGGCAGGATACATGAATCCATGCAGTCCTCATGGGTATTGCTAAGCCGCAGACTTGGTACGGTCCTGGACGGGGTCTGCAGATATTAATTATTAACCCGTGGACTGATTGATTCATCCTGTTGCCAGGTTGGGACGTAATGCATCTATGTACGTGGAACGAAAGAAGCAAGATGGTTTCAAACCACTCCTGCTGCACGCGTTCCGTTTCATCCTTGCATCAGACCAATCCTGGCCCGCCAACTCCCATGTGGCCATGCGGCTTGGGATTTTGGGATGATGGAAGGGCCGGGAACGGCATACATGGTGTGTGATCTTGCGCCAACCAGGCAGAAGCGGAGAGATTCACCGCGAAGGTTCGCAGCAGCCTATGTGGGATGGATTGGAAGCATGGAGTCTGGTCTTGCAAGGAGGGCCGTCTGCGTTACTTGGGTGTTCGCATGCACGCTTCGCTCGAGCAGCGGCGTGTGCTGGTGTGCAACACGAGGGGGTCGGGTTCAGCAAACCGCAGGCCTGGATGAATCATGATGGTAGGACCTCAGGTATGAACCGGCTACAGGAGTGGGCGTGTTAGGGCAGACTCGCAGAGAAGCCGAAGGAAGCTGTGAATCGCGCAGGTGAAACGGCGCTCCGTCGCGGGGAAGGCGGGATGGGCCACTCTGTGTGGCGGGTGTCCTTCAGTTTTCCTTCACCTTCCTGCATTCCTTCTGCTCTCCTCCTGCGCAACACGACACCGCCATATCGCTCTCCGGCGTCCGTGTGGACTCGTTGCACCGTCGTCCACTCCTCCGTCCAGGCCGTCCGGAGGAGAGTCTCTTGGAGAATCTGCCTCTTGTCCACCATCTGAGTGTCCAATCAGCGTGCGCAGCCACCGCGTCCAAGCTTCGGACAGAAGAGCCGCACCGTCTGAAAACGGGGATCGGCGAGTCTGCAGCGGCGGACGTGGCCTCTGCCCAGCGAGCCTCTCGCCGTGTGGCGCATCGTCAGCCTCCGACTCGACGGCCTAGATCCCCGACCTTCGGGTCTCGTGGGGTCTGAATCAAGAGCGGACGTCTGCCCTCTGCTTCTTTCATCTTCTCCTCCCCTGCTTTTGTTGCCCTCGAGACCGTCGACCGGCCGCTGACCGCTGGAATCCTCGTCGCATGCCATAGCGGGCCCTCCCGCCCCTCTAGCCTCGCTGTTTCGCCTCTCCCAGCCCGCCCGTGAGGCACAGCTCCCCTGCTGGGTCTCCTCGGCTTCCTGCCCCGGTTGCGCTTCCACCACCGCCATCTACTAAGCTGCTCGTCGTCGAGCTACGACTCTTTCGATCAAGTATCCGTCGCCCAGCTTCTTTGCTTGTCGCGTTTTTTTGCCCTTGGGTCGCGCTACCCGTGCCGTGTGCAGTCGGAAGGGGCAAGGATTGGCCTCCGGATTTCTAGAGTGGTCACGCCTCCACTTTGCTTGGCTCTGCCGTCTCATAGACTCATCTCAACCCCATTATATCCGTCCGGACTCGAACCCTGGTGTATTCCTCTCACGCATTGCGAGCCTCTGTGACGCTGTTCTAAAAGGTAAGCCCTTGCCTTTGTTCCAGATCGGGAGCCGTAAGTCTCCTGCGGATATCCATGCCCATGGTTTCATGCATGCATGTCTCTGCTCCCGCGTTGTCGATGGGGTTACCTTTGTTTTTTTCCCCCAAATAGCATGATCCACTATCCTCTACGACTCTTTCTCTCAACGGCCTTTGGCCATCGATGACCCTCTTCTATACCCTAGTGTTGTTTTTCTTCTCAGCCATGTTCTATGCTCTGGTCCTATAGTTCACGTCCCTCCTGTTAAGCATGGCTCCTGCTCAGTCTGTCCTGCCTGTTTGGATTGTCTTCAATCCTTTTGTCATCTCGAATCCTTTCACCACCTCTTTGTGTGCTCTCGCATCTATGTTTTTTTTTTTTTTTTTGGTTTCTGTTGTTCACGTCAAACGCTTTGCTATGTCTGTTGAAATGGAGCTTTACGGGTTTACCATTCCATTCCAACTATATGCTGGCTTCTTGCTAGATTTTTCTCACTTTGGATGCCGCCGCTTCTTGGCTCTAGCTTGTTACCAGAGCGAGGTAAGCGCTGACCTTCATATATATATAGGATAGTCGCTCTTAGTCATTCAATCGGAAGGCATTGACAATTCGATCACCATCTCTTAGCTTGCTAAACAACTACGCTGTGAAATTTTGAAAGCACGACTTCTGAGGGAGAAAACGAGCAAGGAGAGGGGAGAAGGATAAACGAAATAGGCAGCCGCACCTGATGGGTATAAAAGTGCCGCATTCATGACGGACGACGTATACGACTCGGACGACGCCTGCAATCGCTCTCCTCCCCCAGAGCCCCAGATTGTCAAGTACGGGACTGAAGATCCGCTCCCGCCCTTTGTGAAGAAGCACTCTCCCTCCCCCTCCGGGGGAGGTGACAGTTCCTCCGACCAGGAAAACCCTCGCAAGCGCCGGCAGCCCAAGCCCAGCCAGGGTGACGCCGTTCTCCTCGGCTATCTAGATCCTAATCGGCCCGATATTGCAAATGCCGCGAGGGAGAGACCGCTGGTCTCAGAATCGCAGTCCGAGGATGAGCGTGAACCGCCTATCAAGTTGAAGCAAAAGAAGACCGAGGACGCAGGGGTTACTCAGGCCACTTCGCAAGCAGGCCTAGGGCAGACGGCTGCGAAAGCCTTGTCGTTATTAAACTCCGATGAACCGCAACAACAAGGCTATTGTGGGGATCCTTCTGTGGGAGTTGATAACGCACAGGCACTGGAGCAAGGTCGCAAGGAGCAGGATGTCCGGCCACCCCCGGCCGTCGATAATTATATAAAAAGGGAGCCGATATCACCAAGGCCTGAGCAGCCGCATAATCTCGGGCGTACCTCTGAGAATAGAGCAGCAGATGATCTGCTGTCGACATCTCCTCTCAGGAAATTTGCCATAACGGCGTCGGAGGGTTCCTCCCACGATGTGCTTCCGGCCCTCCAATCGCCGCCTCACTCAGCCTCTGCAAACTCGCCAGAGAATACCCAAAATCTGCCATCGCTTCAATCTGCCTTGGGCGCACAACTCTCCGAAGCACCCCCGAAAGACCATACTGGCAGGGTCAATGGGGTCTCGCCCCATCCATTTCCACCGCTTCCTGGCTCCTCTCCCCCTCTACCGCGGAATGTCTTGGGGCCAGATCGTCAGCTTCCCGCACACTTTCCTCCGCAGATGCCGAGCCCTTACTCTCATGTTTCGCCTGCAAGCTCGAAAGACATGTCGGGCCTTTCGCCACCTGGGTCTCAACCTTACAACTGGAGACCACTGAAACCAGATATACCTTATATGACTTCTCCCTATGACAACTCAGCACACGGCGCGCAAACGTCCGAGAGTCCAGCCACGAGCTATCCCACACCTACAGAGCAAAAAGTTGGCGGTGATCCTGAGCGTCCAACTTTTACAGTTGCGCCCGGACAGTCAAATGCTCCTGCTCCCGTAGGCGCCTACAAGTGTCCTCACCCCGGGTGCACCGCTTCTTTTCAGACTCAATACCTTCTAAAGTAAGTCCACTAGCCGGTTCATTTTCTTTTGCCTTTCCCCTTTTCTTTTCTGCAAAATTGCAATGCAGGGGGCGTTACTAATTCTGGTGCGCAGCTCCCATGCAAACGTACACTCACAGGAGCGTCCACACTATTGTCCTGTCCCGGGCTGCCCGAGAGGTGTTGGTGGAAAGGGCTTCAAGCGTAAGAATGAGATGATCCGACATGGTCTCGTGCACGACTCTCCTGGATATGTTTGCCCCTTCTGTACGGAGCAGCAGCATCGGTACCCACGGCCTGATAACCTGCAAAGGTAAACTCAGACATCTCTTTCCCCAGGAAGGACATCTTCCGTGTACTTACTCGTTGCAGGCATGTCAGGGTTCATCACGTCGACAAAAGTAAAGATGATCCAGAGCTCAGACGAGTTCTTGCTCGGCGGCCGGAAGGAAGCACTCGAGGGAGAAGACGACGAACTAATGCCTAGTTACCATTCATTACCTCTCTCCCCCTTTTCCCTTATACTCCTAGACTCCTCAACCTGCTTAGATCCTTTGGTAAGTTTTTCAGATTCACTCTACGTCGGTTCTTTCCTGGCTAATCACCCACCACAGTGGAAATCGACAGATCACGAATTTTTTTTTTTTTTTTTCCTCGATCATTGCGGCACTAGTCTTGAAGCAACTAACGCTGAAAACGCAACAATTTGCCATGGAAAAGTGCATTTCTTTTCAATGATACCACATGTCTAGAGGGCAAGATTACGATAGCCACTCGCTTCGACCACACCATATCTTCCGTTGTGGTTGTTGGGATCAGTCATGGTTTCGTGGTTCCTCCAAGCTTGCGCGGCGTTTCAGGGTGCACACACGATTTGATCCGGGCTTCTTCGCGTGGTTCCCTTCTTGTTTCATATTTTGATTTATACATACATACAGGCAGGCAGGGCGTCGTTTCACGGAATATGGTTGACGTGGTCCACGAAAACAGGTCCTCGCGTGGCATGGAATGCAAGTGGTGAAGCTTCATTTCATCCTTTTTCTCTTCATTTGATTAATTCCAGCATTGTCATGATCTGGTTCTGCCCTCTGCCAACGAAACTCTGCTCCATTTGCTGGCACCAGAAGCATAGACGGCCAGTGGAAACAGGTTGGTTGTCCAGAGATGATCAGGCTTTTCAATGGCCGCAGCGGTTGCAGATACCAAACCCATCTCTCTGAAGTGTCCTTCCATGATTGTATGTTCTTTCACTTGATACGCTGCACACAGCAACGGTCAGGAAGGCTAAGCGATAGATGGGCATGCACCACTGGCATCGTCTCGGCTCTCTGTCGGCTCATCACAGGCATTCCATTTCTTCTGAGAGGGCCGCGGAGGACGTTGTATTTGGTTGTTCTTTTACCGATTATCTGTGCATAGTTAATCCTGTCAGGATTTGACGAGTTTCCACCCCCTTTTTTGCCACTTGCTCTCTTGGTTGGATCGACTGGTTATTTGACCTATGACGTTTTGGATGATTGACGAGATTACGAGAATGACATTTAGACATTTTGACCAATTTACGACATTTAAACATTTCCCGTTTGGCTTTGTGACCTAATATCACTCTATTACTGAATGCTCGGCATGCGAGTTTGCAGGAGAATCTGGGGCCGTCTTTAAGCTAAGCCCGAAACGTAGCATTCGATGCCACTTCAACAGAATAGATATGATAACTCGAGAGAGAACTGAGCGCATGTTGCGACCTGCTTTGGAAATAATGGATTGATATCACGAGGGACTTTAGCCATGTGACAATCATCGCAAAATAATAATAAAAAACGCTTTCAACTCCGACCGGTAATATTAATAGTTGTGGCTATGTTACATGCAGCATGCTTCTCAGCCATCAAATTAACCATCATCTACAGAGCCCTCCGATGCAAGGATGATGACAGGATGGAATGACCGCTCCGCCTTCGCCTTGTCGTTCGTTTTCGTTCCGTTGTTGGCTTTGCTCCGTCGCTGGACGGAGTATATTATTTCTGAGACATTACTATTATGGCATACTTATTATATATAGCAAAGAGTACGCCGCCAGTCAGGAGCTCAGCAGCGACCAGGAGGACAGGGAGAGTCAGAAACGAATCCTGAGGCAAGAAGAGGGCCAAGGAGGAACATTGGAGGAGAATGAGAATGATGCTACTGGTATTGTTGTGTGGTTGGTCATGAAGAAGAAGTTGAAGTCCAGCAACACCGTTTTGCAGACGACCGAGTGGGAGAAAAATGAGAGGAGAGTTGAAGAGCTCATCTAGAAATACCTAATTTCTAATTCTCCATGTCACTCTCCACCAGTCCTCGGCTTCAATTGAGAGCAAAAAGTATGCAAGGATCGATGCGCCCCCCCCCCCCCCCCCCCCCCCCCTTGAGACTCGTGAGGTCGTCATCTCTGCGTCCAGAAATAGAGTAGCAAAGCACACAGCTTTAAATTGTTTGCACAGCAAGATCTTTGATTGCAAGGATGAAATTGGAGAGACATGAAACGTGTGGCTGAGACAAGCAGCTCTCTCTCCTTGCTCATCCTCCAGCCACTCTCAGAAGAAGGTGGTCGCTCCCCGCATCTATCTAATCTACCGTCATCACCGTTGGATGATGATCCTTGGCCATTACTATTATTCTGCGAAGCCGATAGCTGTGGGAGCCGTCGCTGTAAGAAGGACCCTCCGGGAACCTCGATCACCAGTACGGATAGTGCCATGAGGATGGACTGGCTGTGTTGCCGAAGAGATATCTGATCGAACAGCGCGGTTTGAGAGACGCTGCCGCAGCGGAACTGGCGATGATCTATCCCCGGGCCGACCTCCACAGCGGATCAGAAGATGGGGATCTCTGCTATGTCGTCTGGTAGGTAGGTAGATCAATCATTCATCATATGGGTAGTTTGCCTCACTAGGTACATAGAAAAAAAAAAAGGGGGGGGGGGTCATTGTGATTTTTTTTCTCCCTACAGAGATAATCATTTGCGTTTCTGTAAGATCGAATGGTCTTCAACCGAATCAAGGTTGCTGTGCTTGCACGGTAGGTAAGGTAGAAAATAATTAACATTCTCGAACATCACAATGGAAAGACCCTTGTTCCTGATGAAATATTAAATACGAAAATAGACTCGCAACACGCCCATCCCCCAAACAAGACAGACCTGTCCTGTCGGACACGTTGAGTTTCCAATCCGCCTCATCTGGCACCTCCAAGATAATATAATAACGACAGGCAGGCATCAGCGCGCACATCCAACCCAGTCTGTTACGATGTTGACCGCCGAGCCGACGACATAGCTGAGCGTAATGATCTTCCTTCTCGAGCGAGATGCACCTTTGGCGCCCGCGATCGTCTTGAGACGTCCCAGAGAGAGGGCGGGCATGGGCCGGCACGTGGTGAGGACTCCATGACGCAATGGCACGGGGGTGATCCGGATCAGCGAGATCCAGAAGCTGATGGCTTTGATGGGAGCGGTGCTTGTGACGCAGAAGATCTGCCACGTTATCAGCATAGAGATATCCGAAGTAGAAGGACTGTACGTATTAATGGGGGCCGGTCTATGATAGATTGTTAGAGATGTATAGTATAGGTAAGTATGGATATGCCACATACAAAGATCCCATCCTTCATCTCGGCTGCAGACGCACCGTAGTTACTATGGACGCCTACTCCGTCGACAGCTCCCAATGTCGACATTATCACTGTGATGATAAATAATACCTGTTAAAAATAGACCTTTTTTTCGAACGGTTGAAACAACTTCAACCTCAACTTAAAATACTTACAAGTCCAAAGAGCATCTATCTAGATAGTCATCCGCGCCCACTGTCTTTCTCGAGATCCGAACATTGGCTCCGCAGGGCCAGCGCGATGCGTGATATCATGAGCAGAACGTAGCTGACTGCTACCAGAAACGGAGAGAATAAAGAGTTTAATTTTGAACTTTGAACTGCAAGCTATGAACTTTACATTAAGGGGCAAAGTCAGTCGGCCACGACCTCAATTGACTATCTCAGGAACCAGCAAGCAAACACTACTCCGTAGAGATGTTTGGACGTGCTTTAGGCATCGCAATGCTCTATATTGATTCTGTCAGCGGGCCCCAGCATAGGTGCCCCAGTATGCCACATGAGCTGCTTGCTACTTATGTTCCGGCGAACAGCGGGGATCTACTCTACTAGCAGATAGATAGGTCCTCCGTGCTTAATCTCGGATATTCTGCTGGAGTGCACGAGATCTTCCGGAACAAGCTCAGGATGAGGAAGAAAGAACGAGTCCGATATCAAAACATTATCTGCAATGCCTGACCAGTTCTTTTTATAGTCAATGAGCCGATGAAAAGAAGGAAAAAAAAAAGGAAGTGCGTTTTGCTCTTAGAATATATATTGTACAAGGCGCATACCTAATATGGGTATGACATGTCAAGGCGGATTGAAGACTGTCAGATAGTAATGTACTTTCTGTATTAAGCTTTCTAGAAAGTCCTCCTTCCAGACTGGAATAGACTACTTGTATGTAGGTTTAAATTTCACCCTATTGCCACCTACCATTATCTCGTCGAGCGAAATGGCCTAAATTTTGCGGCGTAGTAAAGCCAAGGATGCTAGGAATCCAGCTAAACCGCGGCGGTTTCATGTCAAGATTACTTTTGTTGAGCGACAGCATCGCAACGGAAACGAGTAATTGACTACTCCGTAATATAAAGAGCCGTTGTACATAGATTACGTTAACATGTTTCTTTCGAATCTGATATATTCTGCCTTTTTTTCTCTTTTGCGATCTCTTATGTGGGTAGAAGCAAATAACTGCTTTATTCATATCTAATGTTGATACAGGGGTTTTAGGAGACGGAACCGGGAAAAATAATGTTGCATGAAGCACTTTACTACTCTGTACTTTTGATACAGTGCATATCAGTAGCATGGCGCGAGCTAAGATTGCGAAGTGGATCGAGTGCCGCTGTATTCGTGTCGTTTATAAATTCTCTAATAGTAGGCATTGCTCGGCTGGGAAATATATTTGTAACGACAGGCCCAATTGACTAGGCCGGAGGGTCGCTGGGTTTATCTTGAAGACAGAAAACAAGGGGGTGAGCGATATGAAGTAGGCCTGGGTTACTAGCAGCTATATACTGTTGGATTGCTATGTGAGTCGACCACGAGGGCCGGGATCTATCTGAAAGGAGCGTCATTATATACATGGTGAAATCCTGGGGTCATGATCAATACGATCGCTATGATCAGTGTGATCAACATGATCGCGAGTAGTCACGTGGTGATCAGTCCTTCAGATTAAAGCGGTCCCGTTGCCAAGCTGTGATGACTTGGCGGCGCTCTGTAACAATATTGATTGAATCTGACGACTCCGCGAAATACTACTGCTTTATCGTGTCACTTGGACATTGCTTCTGCCTCCTCAATCGTATCTGATATTAGTTGCAACTTGCATATTAGCAACCATGAGCCGTGCATCCCCTGTTTCCCTTTCTGGCCAACTGAGCCCTGAAGACTGTGCCAAACCAGTCTCGGGCGCCTCCCTGAGGGGCAAGAGCGTTTTGATAACGGGCGGTGCCTCCGGGATGGGTGCTGGAATTGCTGCCAGATTCGCTGAGAAAGGGTGAGAACATAAGCAGCTATATTTCCACAGGGAATGTGGTTGAGCATGATGGCTGATCGTATCGTAAACAAACAGGGCATATGTCACGATAGCAGATATCAATGAGAAGCTCGGGAAATCCTACAGCGAGGAACTGCAGGCAGAAGGCCTACAGTAAAGCCTAAGCATTCATTCTTGATCCATTAAGTTTTTCTCTGATCCAGATTCAAAGTGTTCAATTCATCGCGACGGATGTGACATCCTGGACTTCGCAGGTTGCCGCGTTCAAGGCTGCCATTGCCTTCTCGCGTCGCACTCTGCCATCGACATCGTCGTCGCAGCCGCCGGGGTGTTTGGCATCCCATTCCTGGAGCCCGACGAGCCCCCCGTGTCTCTGGAGAGCGACCCGCCAGCACCGAACATGGTAGCCCTGGAGGTCAACACCATCGGTGCATACTACACTGCCAAGCTGGCAGAGCGGTACTTTGCTCTTCCTCCTTCTTCTACTTCTACTTTGTGTCCCGATCCCAAGTCCCTGATCTTCATCGCTTCGGTGGCTGCGTACTTTGACATCCCCATCATGAGCAGCTACTCGGCCTCCAAGTACGCCATGCGTGGCCTGTTCCGCAGCATTCGCTCCATCTTTGCGCAGCGTGGCTTCCGCGTGAACCTCCTCGCGCCGTGGATTATGGACACGCCGCTCGCGGTGGACTGGATCAAGATGTTCAAGGCAGTTGGCGCTCCGGTTGGAGACGTGGAAGATGTGTACACCGCTGCGATGAGACTCGCGGATGACCCAACCGTCAATGGTTAGTACAGTGTACCTCTTTTCTTCGTTGCCAAACTGATACATTTGCTGACGTTCTCCTTTAGGCCGTGCCTTTGCGATTGGCTCAAAGAGAATCCTCGACTTGGGTGATGACCTCGAAGGCGAAGATGCGGGAAAGGCCATGCATGGATTCTACGAAACAGAAATACCTGGCCGGAGCAAGCTGGAGAAAGAAATGCTGCGATATCTGGGATTTTGAAGACATGCATCTAATCTGAAGAACACTCTGCACTACTACCTTTGACCTAATCAGAGAGAAATACCAAATACCAGTTCTGATCGCGATTTAGCGGCCATTTCCCCTTATTGTAGTAGAGTGGTATTTTTCTCTGGCACTACCTAACTAGACGGACCAATTTCTACTCTCCAGCCACGGCTCATGCGCCTTCTTCTGGCGCTTCCACTCCTTTCTGAGTTTCTTGCTTCGACTTTTGGCGATAGGGTTTATCTTCCTCCTTTCAAGTCTCTCTAACATTAATCTATCCCCTTTCTGTTGTCTTTCTTTAGCTCGTTGTGCCCGCTTTTCACGAACTCGGAGTAATTCCTTGGTAACGGGGCGGATTAGAGCGGTTCATTACTATTGTCCCGGGCCTCGAGGTAAATGCCAAGGTTGGAAAGATCAATATCGCGGACGCGATCGCAGAGGGATAGGAGCTCTTTGGAGATATTTGGAGATTCTTCGGGCCTGAGTGAGGATACTCTGGCTTGGAAGTCGGAAAGAGCATCTGCGTAGAGCCTGGATGCGTCGGAAATAGCTCGTTCTAACGGTTGAACTGGCATCGACTATATCTTTCAGCATGTTCGAAATAATTTGACTGCCTGATTTTGCCAGCTTCCGCAGCGAGTCACGCATTGCGGAGAGCGGATACAAGAACGGTCTAGCAGGCTCGGGGATATCAATACCGGACCAGCCAATTTCTGGGCTGTCAGCAGAGGCTGCACCATTTTAGACCTAAGATATTGACCATTGATGTTACCCATCTTGTAACAGGTTCGATGGTCCTTTGGGTTTAATGTTTTGATTTGTCAAGAGTGTTAACAGTGGAAATCATGATATGGTATTCATTACTCCTGGAGTATCGAAGGAATCTCAGAGGCATTCGTAGCTCTTATCTTGTGCAGACCTGAGAGCAGCTGCAAGAGAATTGCCTTGAGTTGGAATTGCGCCTTTGACAGAAGACACATGCTCGTGAGCCGTGGGGTCCTTCACCTTCAGGAAGAAATTATTTACTTTTTCCTCCCATGCCTTCCCGCCAGCCGCCGAGCAAGAAGACAATTCTGAGGCTTCTGGGCGTCCAATCACGTCTGCCTAGAGCCTCCCTGATGGTAGTAACGTTTTTGAGGGATTTCGACGTCTTTGATAGGTGGCCCATGTATAAAAAGTAGTTCACCCACTGCTGACGATTCTCATTCCAGCGGGCTTCACTCTGAGCAAGCTCGTTATCATAGTGTGGAAATGCAAGATCAATACCTCCAGAATGGATATCTATCTGGCTCCCCAACCTGCTGGACGCCATTGCCGAGCGTTCAATGTACCAACCAGGTCTTCCCTGACCCCATGGGCTCGACCAGCTTGGTTCGCCAGGCTGCGATGCCTTCGGGAGGGCAAAATCATCACGGGAGCGCTTTTCTATTGCCTTGGTCAAAGCCCCTTCGCCATCTCTTTGAAGTCGTTGATTGTTTCGATTCCATGGTTCTATCCTTGCATAATGATTTCCTGCAGTTTCAAAGGCTTTTGATATCAAAGTAAACAGAGCCATCAGAGGTGATATAGCCAAATTTGTTTTCAACAATTATCTTGACAAAATCTACAATTTCTGGTACATATTCTGCGACACGAGTCACCTCATCTAGTCAAGCACATTTAGATCACGAAGATCCTGCATGAACCGATCTTCATATTTCTTTGTCAACTTCGTGAATGTTGAATACTCATCTCCACCAATGGTTGATCCTTCTAGGCCGTCAAGGTAGGGGAGAAAGATGTCCTGGGTAGCAGAGTAAAAATTCTCGCTGGGGACTATTCTTTTCTAGAAATGACAAAAATGTCCATATTAGGCACTGCGTAATTAGTATATTCTGGTTTTCGCCGAGATCATATAAGGAAGAAGAATCGTCATATGGTACATTTCATCCGATGCTTGGCGCTTTTTGTAGTGAAATTGATGGATATATATATATATATATATATATAACTATATGAATATGAGCATAGCCTGCTCGAGCATAGTGATAAAAGGTGTCAAAATGTATAGGTGCACTAGAGCATGAGCCCACGAAACACGAAAAAGAAATTCAGGCTAATACTCTCTGTCAAATATCCACATTAGCACCCTACCCCTGTCTGACTATGTGCAGCTATTCACATACAATAAGATAGGTATGCAGACCTCTGCATATATAAATTCTGACAAAGCGAGCAGATGGTGGATGCCAAGTTTAAGATTCATGAGGTAGACGTTCTGAGAACCTTGTAGGTATCTAGTACCTATCTACAATGTAGCGGTACGTCCAGGCAGATAGCACATCATCTGCGATCCTTCCATGCGATATTTAAGGAGATACATTACTGTTCTCGGTAACGTAGCTGCTCCCTGCTCACCTGAAATCGACCTCTTCATGTACGATAGATGCATTTTAGTATATCTGAGCATAGATATCGTCGGGGGCACCATCGTTAGATGCATAAATGACACGATGCCTCGGCTTCAACTTCCAGCGGAACAAAGACACGGCAGTTACTTTGTACAGTACATGCTGAATGAGATACAAAGTGCAGTGCATAGAAGTACCTACCTTGTACTGCCCAGATGCTTACATAGGTACCTTCGTATTCGGTACGCAGTCAATAGTTAATTATCAAGCACCTAGTCCTACTTAACCGGGAACCAATATTCAATGAGGCTCAAAAGTTAACATCGGAGAGGTCCGCGGATCCGCGGAGTTTGGAGTTTGTCATCCCCGGAATTCGGGGAATGTCGCCAATCTCAAGCCCGGTCCACCGAGCGACGCAACAAAGGTTGGGGGCCCAAAAATATCGCTGACTTCGCACTCTCGGTCACGTTCGGTCTGATCTGAGGGTCTGACCGTCTGATCCTAAGTAAGCGGGGGAAGGGAAGGCGAGGCTGACTTCGGCAATCCGCAGTGGAGCTGAAACCCTGCTCATGAGGAGGCTTATCATTTTCCGCAATCCGCGCCATGGTTGTTGAAGGATGGGACGGGTTTGAGATCACCCTTGCTGCCCAGCCCCCTCCGGTGGGCCTATACAAGCTTTTTGCTAACAACGCACCTAAAACAGCTTTACATGCGGCGGACAGTGCGACTCGGAGCTTATTGGTCGGGTCGTTTAAGTAGACTCCCAGCGTTGACAGCTAATAATGTACGGACCTTTTGAAACCATTACATTGGAAGTGGAGTCATACTCCGTAGTCTGCGACCGTGCGAAAAAGGAGCCTCAGAGCCTCAGAGAGCCTCAGAGGCGTAGCGGAAGACGCTCAGGAAAGCCAAGTCGTATCGCTTTCTCCTCCAAGTCCAAGCCTTCTTCACTGCCCCACTACTACGACTACCAACGACGTTGATAATGATACTGTCGTGACAACATGTCATAGACAGCCTCGCTTAGCAATTACTACTTACATACTACCTACCCCGCTACACCGGTGCCTAATGCAGAAAGGAGGTAACCCTGCCTCAGATGAATACAGTTAAGCAACCAACAGATCCAAGACATATCTGTATGGACAGTTTAATACAAAAAGCGGAACCTAATCTGCAGAGATAAATAGATATCCTTGTTATGCTGCACATATGATATACAGTACTGCGTCAAGACCCCCCGCTTCCTCCTATCGACTTCCCCCTCCCCCGCAGTAGATTACCTAATGTATGCTATCTAACTAAATAAGCTATCATTTCGTGCCGCTACCGCCCGGGCGGCCCCGTCAGTTATTTGAAAAAAGTGATCGTCCACTGATCGCTGGGCCTCGACTGCGAGGACGCATACTACGAGTTGGTCGTAGCTACTAGGTGGCTAGCTAAAATTTGTCCGCGTTACGCGATCCCGATGACGCAGATTGGAATGGGAAAACGCAATCAATATACCGGAAAAAGCACTAAAATACAACAGTTCAAGGAAAGCAACTTGCGGTACAGACGACCTGCCAGGGTCAAATCCATCCGTGGGCATTATTAAATATTATGAATTAGAGGTATGGATAGCCCTTGGTACATTATTAATAATGAAGTAAGTAGGTACGACGTACACCTATACTTCACAACATACCTAGATGGGTTAATGACATGGGGACGGGAGGCTGTGAAGTGCTGCTCATGTCGGCAAAATGCAAGGTGACGGGTTATGCTGGGTTTTACCGTGTGCCCGACATGTTCAGACTTCAGAGAGAGAAAGGGCGCTATGCATCAAGCTTCAATTTGACAGCTGCTAGGTGATCGACGGGGTCTCGTCCGCCTGTCTGCCTTGCCCGTGGGCCCGGTCTCGCGCATCATGGTACTTCCCTGTCCTTCTAGCCTCATGTAGCTATTGCCAAGTTGGGTTCGAAAGGGGCTGCGACGCCCGTCATGAGGAGACGCCGGCAGGGATTCCAATCCTGCCACGTGGAGTGGGTTGTGCGCCGCCGCGCACCTTTCTAATTCTGCAAAGAAGAGCCGGAGCGGCCCCATCGCACAAGAAAAGCTTCCAACACATGCAGCACCCGGAATGATGGTCGCGGGTTGAATCCCCCCGAGGGTTAAGTACGTTGGCGTTGGCAGTCACGGAGTACCGTAGTGCGCATGCCGCCCCGCAGAAGGATTATTGATCCTGCTGATAGGTAACACGGCACTGGAGCGGTCGTTGTTAGCAGTATTCGCAGATCCCCCAAACGTGAGTGGAAGGTCAGGGGACTGACTAATGCAGCTTTCGGGCACAGAATGTCTCCGACATTCGACTCAGGCTGAATGTTGGAGCTTCCACCCTGGACACTGTTCCCAGGGAAGGGGAGGAAGTACTAATAGAAGTCAGAAACGTAAATCCAGAGATATTATTGTTTAAGCATTTCCTAACCCTAAACCGGCGACTCTGAATTAGGGGTATGTAACAATAATCTGTGACATAGCCATCATCAGCCGCAAGGCGATAAGTAGAGATACATGCGCTTCGGCCCGCGCGAATGCGCCCCAGAACGTTAAAAAAATACCAGTAGCAGAATTAAACCAAACCCGTAGAATGCACGAAAAGACGCAACACTGCCACGACTCAACGTGAAGCGCGCTTCTTGTGGATACGCCGGACATGATCCTTCATGTTATCGACCCGACTAAAAACGCGGCTGCAACCTTCCCACTCACAGTGGACCCCGGGGTTGTGCTTCGCCTCGTGCCGTGCACGATCTTTCTTGCTGGAGAAGCCTCCTTCGGTCGCCTGCGGACAGCCTTCGTAGCGACAGAAGAGATGTTTTCTGTGCCGGTTGAAGTGTTTGCGAAGGTCGCAACCTCGCGTGAAGACTGCTTGCGATGAGCAGCCTGGGTAGGCACAGCGCCAAGTCCCGTCAGGGTTTTGGAAGCCGTAGTTGGTAAGATCGTTCGGATTTGGGGAGCAGGATCGCGACGAGCACGAGGTTGGAATCCGAGGGCTGTCAGGACTGAGAAATCCGACGGACGGGGTGGCATTATCAATAAAAGGCACCTCCGGCAGCAGGTCGTGGAATGACGGTGATGTGGAATAGCTGTTTCCCATGGGATCGGGGTAGATTGGAAGCGACATCCACTGATCATTAGGAATACAGCTTCCCGAGACGTCATATGAACATATCAGATCATTCGTAAAAGAAATCGTGGCAGGCGTGAAAGTTTGTTGAGTTGTGGCGGGCAAAAGAACATTGCCGGTATCCTCGTTGTCGTGTCCAAGGGTCCTCTCAGCCTCGTATGAGAAAAAATGCGACATGTTGATGTGTGAAGATTTGAGACCACTGGAGAGGAAGCGTAGACAAGTGGTATCGTTGCAGGGACGTTGATGAGGAAGTGAGGATGGTAGAAGCATTGAACGACGGTGCAGCAATGGAGCGGAAGGAGCTTTTGATACAGAGAGGTGTATCCAGGTGGAAATGGATCGTGTCAAAGCTCGAAGTTGTTAAGGAAGATCATTGGGAAGAACTTCGTCATCGTAAGCTGCTATATAGTCTTCGAGGGATAAGAATAGTGTGCTCGGATGGTTTGTGAAAAGGGCCGAGGGGCTGTTAGCGGGTGGACGAATGATAGGGAAGAACAGGGATAACAGGGGCGTTCGTAAGGCTTAGTTCCATCGGACTTACAGCTCCCAGCTCCAGGTCCTGGGGATCGTCGTCCGCAAGGTCAGATGCGGCTGTGTTAGACATTTTTTGGGCTGATTGATGGCACAACCGTCTCCTGAAGAGCGGACTGGTCGATGTTTCAGGTACTGCCTAATCGTTATGAACCTGTTTCGGTGAACTTGCTGGTATCTCCAGATTTCCGCAATTTATGTCCGAATCGCTGGTAACCTCATTGTTTCTCAAATATGATAGTAGACAGTCACAACCATCGCTACAGCGAGAATTCAAGGCTCTCAACTTGAGAGTGTGAGATCTCTATGTAGAGCTGTGAAATATCAACGGAGTCTCTATGGGCGGGTTGCAGAGACTTTGCAAGAACAGAGTGTCATGCATACAGCATGATTCCAGAACACCAGTGTGATACGCATACATACATAAACACGACCTTCTGCGTCACTAATTGTATGGCGTAGAGCATGCTCGGTAGTAGCATTGAATCCGTTCTCAAAAGTCCTCAGGCCCTGTTCAAGATAATTCGAATAGACATGTCCACCACCACTATTGCTTTGAAATGGAACTTCTGAGTCAGAAAATGGAAAGTCTTGACGGATCACGCAGGGATGTTTGTTCCTAGACAGACTGACTGTCAAGTTCACAATGTCGCAAAGGCGCTGAAGGGCCAAAACGAGTGAGAATAAGAGTTGCTTTCGCATCGTCTGCTATGTCAGTGCCTCTCTTCCACATGTAAAGAAGATTTCAGGTCGGATCAGACAGCTGTGTCTAATGTGAGTCTTGTTGGACCTAACGTAGAGCTGAAGGTGCGAAGACATGAAATTCCGCGAGGATTGCTCAGAAGTGCGACTGCTTTTCGGCCAATCGAGTGATCAGAACACTCTTACCAGGTGGACAAAGGACTTTACTGGCCACCATAAACTGGATATCAAAGTTAGTCAGGGATTTCGGCCAACAAGTTAGCGCGTCAGACATGAGATCATAGCTGGGATCGGGGAGACAATGCAGTCATGTAAGTGACCACATGTGCTGAACCCGCCCAATGAATGCAGAAGAGTCTCAGCCCTATATGCATCGGAGGAACAACTGTCGAAATAAACATGTTACGTTGCAACGCATAGAGGTAGGAACCCGGGGGAACTGGTCAAGAAGACTCGGGTTATCCTGCTCACTTCACCATCATTTTCAGCAGCGAATCCAGGACACCTGAGCGTCTCAGCCACTCTCCGTCCAGCGGACAGCAAGGTTACCCGGGTCACACTGCCAAAACACGGTCCATCCAGAGGGGCCAATCCGAACTTTGCGGACGGCAAAAGTGCCGTGATCAATGTGCCCTATCCCAGGCGGTAGAGGCCAGTAGCTGAGCAATTGAGCATAAAACAGACAGGGAGTGCATAGACATATCGAAAGACGGAAGAAAAGAGACGCCCACGACACTGTCTCTCTTCTTCACCGTCTGGAGGGCTTATGTACAGAGCATGGGCGATGGGTTAAGGCCCCCCGCGTCCGGCCACGACTGACCCAACCGGGACCGTCCTTTTCCCGAACCGGAAAGGTGGCTGGGCCGGCTCCGACGACCTGCCAACCAGCTCGAGGCACCGTCCGCCAAGGCCCGAGTTCGCCGAGCGCTCCGCAACTGTGGGATGGTCGTTTGCAGTCGCATCGATGGGTTACCTGCCAATGTTGGTAGTATCTCCCTGTCAATATCCCGCGCATCACCCTCTGCCAAATGGCGGTGTCGCTCAAAGGCTTGATCTTATAGGCACAGTCCCTATGCAGGAGACATTTGTCGACATAGGACCCGCAAGTCGTCCCAAATCGAAGCACTATCGAACGCGCTCTACGCGCTCTAATGACAACGCCAGGGCAATGATGCTTGCTATCATTACCTGCGCGATCCTTAGATTCTGTTTTTACTCAAGCAGGAAGTAGTCCCGTTTCGGATCGTTATGCTATCATCGATGCCTAATTCCACCCTTTACCCTTGACGAGTCACCGTCATAACTCACACAAATGCTAGTACTGCTATGTGCTGTGCAAAGGACCTAGTGGTATCTTCTCATAGTTACTGCTCTAAAATTGTCAATCATTTGTCTGGTTACATCGAAATCGAAATCAGCTACATACGTTGTTTCCAGGATTGTGACTTCCATGCTTTGCCGACGGCAGACTTTTTGAGCATTGTCGAGACTTGTTTCTCTCGAAGTCCGCACTATATGTGCTGAAGGGTTAAAGACATTGATTCCAGCTTGAGATCTTCTTGAGGATCTGCAGCTCTCAGAATATGACTTCTTTTCTGCCCCTTCATATTTGCAGGCCTCTTATCGCCATTCCCTGGCAATAGGAACCCGGGAATAGTGTAGTGGTTAAGCTAGTGGCCTGGCCAGTGGCTTCCCTCACCGGACCCAAGTCTCGGGTTCGATTTCTACCTTGGTCGAGGTGAAGCGGTTTGATATTAATCAATACCTGCTAACATCCCCATGAAGCCTTGGCGGAGGATCAAGGTAATGAAAATTCCCTGCCCGCCGCAGCATAGGCGGGGGTTTTCGTAGCACCCTTAGTATGGCCCCGGTGGGCCGGGGGTGTGAGCTTTTTGTTTATTTATCCCAGATATCCGGGTCATTGTTTTGTCTCTTGATCTCCTTTTTTTAACATAATGATGTCAGCGAACAGTATGTTCATTCTTAAAATTGCTAGCCACGACAAACAGTCTAGAGCATATCTACCTCCGAATCAGTCTACCTATCAAGTGTACCATTGAGCGTACACGTCTATACTCAAACTCTACCTTCGTCGAGCTCCAGAATTAGACAGCAGCGGTGTGTTCACATTTGGTAGCCCACCGTTATCCTTATCAGAACGAGCATTCCTATACAGGATATAGTGCTGCACGACGAAAAGCACGTCAAAGAGTATGGAGACATTACCCAACAGGAACTTCACTGGATTGCCGGTCACGCCGCTCCAATCATCCTCAAAGCTGGAATCGAGGATCAGCTGCGCAATCGACAGGATACCACCGGTCAAGTCAAGCAAGACTTGCATGATGCTCCAGCCAACGGTAGACTTGCGTTTGTAATTAACCCATGCCTGGGGAACGTATTTGACGACGGTAATGATAAGCTTGACGTAGGACGTTGCGTAGAGCTGTTGGATAGAGTCAGCAATATCTCTAGAAACGTTCATAGCTCTGTGCAATATGGACTTACGACATCGATCCACGCCCAGGACGACGGGTCGTATCCTCCGTCAGGGCTCTTTATGAGGACAATCAAAACGACGATGGCAATGGCCAGCAACGACCCCCAGAACAGACCCGCAACAGGCTTGCTGACGCGCTGGTACCGGGAGACCTTGAATCCCCATATTTTAGGCCAGAACTGCGAGTAGACGATGGCGCTTAGGACCATGGCATGAGCAGCAAAGGCGAGATCATTAAAGCGCACGGTAGGCTCCTGGGACACTGGATGGCGGGCGGCATATTGCTTGCGAATCTCTGGGGAGTAGAGAAAGGCCGCTGTGTACGCTGTGTAGCAGACAAAACCGAGGACATTGATGGTCGGGAAATCAATAGCAAGACCGGCGGTTGAGCGACGTCGGTAGTTGTAGATAGGCTGGGGGTAGAAGGATGCGGACCAGCAGAGCATGCTTGAATGGAAGTATCAGTGAATATGCACGTTCCTTAACAGTCTATCACATCAACGTACTATGTCCAACCTAGAACGCTGTATAAATTCGTTATCAGTCACCTGTAACCTCTCTCAAACACATCACAAGGGGCTGCTTGTGCGTACCGCGAGAGCGCCCTGACAAAGATCTCGGTTTGGGACGTCATGGTAACACAGCTGTCCCTTGATCAGATGCGCTCAAGCGCCCAGACTGGAGAGGAAGAGGGGATCGTGGAGTCTTAAAGCGGGCTCCGCGGTGGAAGCACCATGGCCGGCCGCCAGAGTCGGAGGCACCTGAGTCAGGCGGCAGCGCAACTGATTAGTCTGATTGATATGATTAGATAACGGCACGCGACCCCGTCCGGAGTGTGGTCAAGGCGGCGGGGCGCGTTTCGGCCTCAGGCAGAAAAGCTCTGCTTAGCTTAGTCAGCGGCTCGTTGTCCTGGATATGCGTTGTCGCCCTAAACCCCAAACAGCAAACCGTTGTCGTCGTCGCATCAGCCTCTCTGGTCTCACAGACGACCTGTCCTCCGGCTGAGAACGAGCACTGTCTTGTGTCTCATTTCTGAGGTCCCCTGTATGTTTCCGACATCGTGAAGCTAACTCTTCTTTCTTTGATTTATACAGATTCCTGCTCCTCCCCACCGCGTTCCTTCAACCGCCCTTCCCCGCTTCTATATCTGTCTCTCCGCGGCGCAGTCGCATACCGGCGCTTTCGATAAACATCCGACCTACACAGTCTTTTATCATCTCGAAGTTTCGCATTACATTATCCGGCTAGCTCCACAGAGATATCCTTCGCTGATTCCACCGTCGCATGGTGCATTCTTCGGAGTGGGGGATCTTGAGAGATCTCCTCAGCTGAAGCCGACATTCCTCGACTTTGAAAACAATCGATTGAGTTGAGAATTCGATATACAGGGAACAGTGTCAGAACTGAATTATGTCTCCCAATCCGGAGCTCACCCCACCGGGGAGCAGTACGTATTATTCGGATACAATGTTTGTCGGAGATGGAACGTGGGACTCGCAGCGCAATACCTTCCTTCTCCCCAATTTGATGGGGCTCAATTTCGACACGATGCGATATAATGGTTCGTTTATACGTTAGTTGCGGTTTGCTATTTGCTGCTGATGCGATTCAGGAATGGGCAATCGATTTCGAGAGATGGCTGGCTACCATCCCCTGATCAGAGCCCACGGGGTTATAGCAACCATCGTATTTCTGGGATTTGTTCCTACATCTGTCCTGGTGGTCCGATTTTACTCTCAATGGGACCGGTACTGGGCATTCAAAATCCATGTATGGCTCCAAGTTTTGACATTGCTGTTATCGACGGTTGTATTTGTTCTTGGTTGGTTTGCGGTCGGCCCGAACCGAAGCTGGACAAATCCACATCATGGAATCGGCTTAGCCATCTATGTTATGGTTATTTTTCAGGTGCTCTGGGGATGGATTGTGCATAAGACAGAGAAAGGAAAGCGAAGATTTCATGTTCCACTGAAATTAATGGTAAGCTGGTCGGCATCCAACCATGGATCAATCAGGCTAACTCGCTCCAGGTGCATCGATGGCTAGGCCGTGCCTTAGCCATTCTGGGAATTGTTCAGATCCCATTGGGTCTTACTCTGTACGGTTCGCCAAAGTCGCTGTTCATACTGTATGCGATTGGCGCTTTTATACTTCTAGCTGTCTTCTTCGTCCTGTCTTATCTATATGATCCCCATGAGCGTTATATCAGTTCCGACTACGATAGCCGCGGGAGCTATATTTCTGGACCATCAGTTGTCGAGAGAAGTCGGATCTATGACGACTCGGACTACACGGATGAAAAATACACGGAAGTCTCTGAACACGGCGGTTGGAAAAAGAGGCTACTCGAAATTTGTGCGATTGCCGGTGCCGCAGTCCTAGTGAAAAGGCTTTTTGATAGAAGACGAGAACGAGAGAGCGACACCGAATCTGGACGTTATCGACCCGCGCACACACGGGGTGATAGCGTTACTGAAGAAACCCTGAGCCGGGCCGAAGAAGAACGACCAGCTTCGAGTCATCGCTATCGATCCCCCAGTAGGCCATCGACTCGGGATTCCATGGATTACACTCCTAGCAGCTACTTTACCAATACTCATGTTGATGACAGACGTGGTCATGGTGTTCGAGATGCGATCCTCGGAGCTGGTCCTTTTACAGCTATCAGAAACTTCTTCAGGAGTCGTAGGGAAAGGGAAGAACAACGAGTGGATGAGATACGCCGTCAAGAAATGGAGGAAGAACGGATCGCGAGAGCAAATAGTAAGCGCAAATACTCGGGAGATGAATACTTGCCCCGAAAGACAAGGAGAGCAAGCTCCTATACAGCAACAGACATAACTTCAACCGACGTCACTCGACCTCTTGACCCATCGCACGGCGACTCTGGTCTGTCGAGTGAGCCTGTCGCCTCGGGAGCGATTAATCAGCCTCCTGCAAACATTCCTCCCATTCCGCAAACACACATTGATCCATCGGTCTCGGACGTCCACGCTGGCGGAGATACACATCGGCACCATGATTCTGATGGCGCAGTTGCTGCAGAACTGGCTTTAGCTGCTGCAGGGGCAGCAGCGGCCGCGGCCGCGGCAAGCTCAGTTAGCCATCGTCGTCGTCGCAGCCGCAGCAGACGACGCGATGAGCCTGTCGTATCACCTCCCGTATCTGTCAAGGTCAAAATGCACAATGATGGCAGACATGTCACTCTCAGGCGATTAACGGAAGCGGAGGCGGCCGCGAGCCGCGAAGCGAGGCGCAGAGAGAGGGAGAGAAGGGGTTCTCGGCGCCGCAATACCAGCGTAAGCTCTCTGTCTGGCAACGAAGGTGGCACCGACCGCTGGCGTCGCGTTGAGGAAATGGAACGCCGACAAGCAGAAGAGATCGCGCGAGAACAGCAGGCCGCCGCTGGTGCTCCTTCAGCCGTTCCAGCTTTCTCTGCTCCCTCCGCTGCCCCTTCCGGCAATGTCCCTCCATCCGCAGCTGGTCCTCCAAACTCGAACAACCTCGGCGTTCCACCGCCTCCAGCTCCTTCTAGTTTGCCATACGGGCCTGGGAGCATCACCTCTCCTGGCACGTTCACTGGCACCGAAGCCAGCGGGGACTATGCGAGCAACCGAAGAAGGAGGCGTGCGGAGAGAGCGGCAGCACGCCAGGCAAGACAGCACAGCGTCGAGTTCACTTAAAGCTCATTCAATCCATCTTCCTCTCGTCCACAGTCCCCTTGATACGGGGAACCTGTATGACTTCTATTTTTGCTCTCCTTGCTTGTTGATGATTTTGATTTGTTTTCCCCCACTCGATGCACATGATGTCCTTTCATTGTCAATAATGAATTGGCGGCTGCGTCTTTCGTTTTGCTTTTCTTCTTGTGAAGGTATTGGATCGGCACTCTCAGCTGATGATGACGAAATGGATATGGATAAAAAAATAAGGGATGGATGACCTGGATGACATGAACTTGAATGATGGATTGCGTAATGAGTGAATGACATTACTGATTCCCATGTTCCATATTCCCGTCGTGTATGGTTTGATGAGGTGGCTTTTTTTTCCTGTATATGGTGTTGCTCCATGTCCTCGTCTTGTCATCTCGTTGATGTTTTCGCCCTTTGGATGAAAATTACTCTCTTTATCTAGATATTTCCGTCATACATCATGTCAGTCAATTGAGTGGTTCTCTTGCCCGCTGCTGTTGTTAGTAATCACAAATTATTGTGTCCTGAATGATTCAGGGACCAATCGATATTGCAAACTCATTTAACTGGTCCTATGTTTATATTGAATTCCGTGATGATAAACTGCAATAGACTCGCAACGAGTTACTCTCACCTTACCATAAAAAATATCAAGCATGTTCTCCACTTAAACCCTATCCGCTGGACGGTCCACATGAATACAGGCAATACAATTACCCTCCCTCGTGGCTACACAACAAAGCATTTATGGACCTCCACTCATAACATTCGCCATAAGCTAACCCTATCAACGGGATGATAATTTAACCGCTTTCCGGAAACACGGGAAGACAGTAGGAAATGAAATTCTGTCGCTCAAGCCGTTCTTAATGGTACTCCATCTGAACAAGATTCTCCAATCCTAGCTTGCTTAGTACCCATAAGATGATGCCGACAGTCAAGGACATCATGGCCTTCGCAAGAGTGATAAAATTGGTCCCAATCGCCGAAGACAAGAAGAGCTGAATAGCGGCGGTGACATTCATGGCAACACGGAAGAAAAAGGCCGGCAAGGTAATATTGATCTGCAGAAGGCTCGCTGAGTCGTCCATTGCGAGAGCACTTTTAATCGCCCGCTGCAAGCCGCTGCTCGGAGAAATTTGGCGCCGCGTGTCCTTGGAGGGATCAATAAACATAGTTGACCAGCTGATACGCAGGTTAACTGCAAACCCTGGAGGACCCGAGGGGGATAAAGATAGGTTGGCATGCTTCTTGAACGTGTACACAGAGACACTAATCACGGCGACCTCTTTCATCTGCTTCTTGATGAAACGCTTGGGATCGGAAACCGCGGTGCTCTTTCCGCGAGACTTCGCCGTTGGGCGACCACGTAGGTTGATGTCGACGGCAGCCGAAAGACCGGTTCCCGAATACATCACGCCAGCAGAGCTCCCATCCAAGTCGCCTAGTCCTTTAACCGGCGGGAAGACAGCTAAGGGAATGGAACTTGCGTGGGCCCCTAGCTTATACTTTGGTTTGCTAGGAGTTGGATAAGGAGAGAAACGCTGGTGCTGGTATCGTGGTACCGTGGCAGACTTTCCCCATGTCTTCTTTGCTCCCTTCTCAGGGCTCTGCTGCAGTTCCGACTCTCCTTCGCCACAAGGAAGTGTATGACTCCAAGTGAACTTGCGTGGCGTAGAAGACGGAGAGAATCCAGGACTTTGGGGGATTGCGACAACACGTTCAGTTCTCTCTGCATGTTCATCCTTTTCAGTATCCTCGTTCTTCTCGAGCCTAGCATGCGAAAGGGGAGTGAAGACGCCTTGGCCGGCATCGGGAGAAAATAATGGCGGCATCTTGGTTTTAAGCAGCTCCTCAGGGCTGCTTGCCCTTGGGCCCGTGTAGCTGCGCTCGGATTCTCCCGAAATCAAGTTTGAAGTCGAGGTACTGGACCGCAAATTCCATGGAGTGACCGCTTTAGAGTCATCCTCTCCCTGCTGCGCGTCAAGTCCGGACGACTGAGCCACTGCCCGGTTATCTCTCGCAGTCGGCTCATCATTGGGATTCGTAGTTACGCCGAAGGAAACCTCACGACAACCTCCAGGATTACTGAAGGGACGAGAATCAGTTCCGATATCCAGTGGCACTTCAGACGCGGTACTGGAGTCGGATAGCTTGGCACCCGACCCAGTGATGTCGTGGCTGGTCATTACGTGTCTTCCGTGACTGCTATGCTCGAGTTTTTCCTGATCATTGTAAGATGTCGGCAGCCGGCTGAAGGTGGGACTTTTGGAACTGATCGCCGCCGGGGGAAAGAAAGGCCCTTCAGATGTGGGACTCTCAATGGCCGCAGTCAGACATGCCTCCTCAAGTGCAGGACTGGCAGGTGCAAGAGAACGTGCCGAGACAGGATCGGAAGAAGGAAAGGGGGTTACCTGACGGTGGCTCGGGGATCTGGACATGACCTTCCGTTTGAGGAGGATCCCTCTATCTATAACTGTAAATGAAAGGAGCTTCTACAACATAGAACGCTCTGAGAGTGAGACACTGAAGGTGAATGATGAAAGAAGAGTGTGCAGATGAGTTTCTGCGGAAGGAGACGTGTGCGGAGCCTGCATTTGGGCCAATCTCACATGACATAAGGGAAGGTGCGATCAAAAACAATCGCCATGGCGATCAGTCACATGAACAAATAAAAAGAGACTAATGGAAGATATTGATCACGAGAGGATAGTCTCAATGGGATTTAATTCTACACTTCCAAGATCGGAACTGACAGTGCAATGTGGATATTTACATCAGGTAACTTATTTCAGAGCAGCCTGCAGAGCCTCCAGCACCTATTTTGTTTTGTTAGCTTTGACCTCGGCACATCAAGATATTGGAATTGCGGCACGGCCAGTGTTAGCAACCGGGGAAAAGGACATCGTACCTCGAGCTCAATCTTGGCCTCAGCAATGTCCTGCTCGCTACCGCTGCCGCTGGCAATCTTCTGGGCCTCTGCGATCTGCGCCTTCACAGCCTGATTTTTTGAAGGCACGGTCAGCATGACCTATGCTACTACACGAGGACCAACATGCCACTCACATCCGCGCTGAAGTCCTCCAGAGGGAATCCCTCAACGGCGTTAATGCTCAGCTGAGAGTCGGGCTGGACAACCGCAAAGCCTCCAGACACTACCCAATAGCGCAACAGTCAGCTCGTGATTTCCTTTTAATGAAGAATTCGCATGCAAAATTGACGCAATTCCAGGATGCAAAGAAGCCCGGTTTATGAGCACATACGGAAAAACTGCTTGGTGACGCCGTTCTCCTCAATGATCTCGACAAGGCCAGGCCTCAGCTGCTCGATGGCTGGGATGTGGTTTGCAAGGACACCCATATCTCCGGACTCGGCGGGGATGTTGACCTGGACGCTGTTTATTCGGAGATTCGGTCAGTTTGCTCAAGACGTCTTGCTGAGCTCTCCAGAACAGTTTAGACCATGACGTACACATCCTGCGACTTATAGATGGTCTATGTACATAATGTCAGTCAGCACGCAGACTCTGGTTATGATATGCTCGCTCAATGGGTCAATATCCGTACCTGGTGGGGGAGGGTCAGAGACAGCTTGATCTTGTCAGGCACTGCCTCAGCATAACCCCTGCGCTGGATAGGAACACGGAAAGCCGCAGGGCGAGCCCTTAGAGCGGCCCGAGCAAACCGAAGAGAGTTCATTGCGAAAAAGATTGAAGGAAAAGGGTGGTGAGGAGATGTCCTTCAAAACGTACGCTCGGGAATGAGTTGCAGGATCGAAGTCGGATACCACAGGGCGCTAGCCGCTTGAGGTGACTTTGCATCACGTGATATCACAACAGCCGTCCAGCAGCATCTTTGTCTCTACAGCAGTCAGAACATAAATCTTGAGTTGGACAGGCCGGTATGCAATAGGATGCATTATTTTATGAGCAATGTTGATCAAAGATGCCAAATTTTCTTCTGTCTTGATATGGACAGTGTTGAGCACGGTGCAATATCAACCACAGTATCCGCTCATCCGTGCACTCCTAAGCTAGGATTCCGACAACCAGGCATTCCAAGGTCTAGCACACCACTAGGTTAAGAGTATGGTTGACCATGGCTGGGACAACAAGTCCCGTAATACCTACAGGCTGAAATTGTCGGTACGCAGCATATCAAGACTGCTGGCACAAAATGAACATCCGCACAAACTGCCGTCTCCGTTAAACTCCGAGAGCTTAGTATAAGTCACGTGATCGTATCAACGGCTATATTCATGATGCACTGTAGGAGAGGCATCAAGATGGTGTCCTTAATTGCGTGTGATCCCATAATTGAAGGATTACTGTTCTCTTTTGATTCCTTATTATAAGGCAGAAAGATTGGCTGTATGTGTCGTGTTTTCCCTCAAGACACGAGGAGAACCAGAACAGGCCCTTATAAGACGAAGATTTCCTTGAAGCGCCAAAAAGACACTGCAACCACAAACAGAGATAGACAATTTGAACAAGCATATTCCATTCCAGGCATAAAAAGCGCATGTCGGATGTTGAGCAAAGCAGTAGTAGTAGTAGTTGCGAACTCGAAGGCGGTCACGGCCGGAACTTGGCCCTTCGGGCTAGCCCGTGCGCGTAAGCGAGATCCCACACAAATCACCAACCCGAGCCCTAGCTGAGCGCGACGCCTCCGGAGTCTTTGGCCTTGCTGCTTGATCGAAGTTCAAGGACAGACAAGATACCACCAGTTCAACGTCGACCCTCTACGTTACGACACATCCGTCAAGATGGCCAGTACGTATATACGCTGTTTTCCCTCTTGAGAATACCAATATTCTCGTCTTCAAGTGTTTCACCAATAAAAGATATCACTAACGCCTTTGTGCAGAGTCAAAGAACTCGTCTCAGCACCACCAGAACAGGAAGGCTCACAGGAACGGGTGCGTCGGATCCTAATCTCTCTCTGCATTCTATTTTCTAGAGCGCCCTGCATAAGTGCCCTCTCAAAAAGTCTGCATGGGATGGAATGGCAAAATGCTGACCGGGTTTGCCTACCCTCCAGTATCAAGAGGCCTAAGACCTACCGTTACCCCTCCCTGAAGGGTGTCGACCCCAAGTTCCGTCGTAACCACAGACACGCCCTGCATGGCACCATGAAGGCGCTGGTACGTTGACGTTCCTCTCTCCTCGGGACGGCAGAAGGGACTTGGACAGCAACTGACGACCACTACAGAAGGAGGTTAAGGAGGGCAAGAGGGAGCACGCGTAAATGACGAGTACCCGAAACCGGAGGCGGTCTCAAAACATGCGATGATGTGTCATGTCGATTCAAAATCTAGAGGGCAAGTTGACTGCAGGGAGGAAGCGCGCTCCTGAGAGGTGCATGGCCTGACAGGTTTTCTTTTTGCGTGACGGTTCTCTCGAGGAGAAAAGGACGAAAAGAAACAAACGGGATCTTTCTTTTCCTTTCGATACCACGGCGCCCGAGAGGTAGCTGAAGTGATTACTTCCCGTTTTTGCAGTCAGGTAGATTCGCATCTCAACAGGGCCGAAATCTACTCCCGAGCTACAGATCCTGCGACTTCCTTTTCCTGATGCTGCTCTTTGCTTTTGCTTTTGCTTCTGCTTTTGCGTTGTGTTCGGAGGATGTTCACTATGTGCCAGTGGTGCCCCTCCATGCTCCATATCTGACCCCTTCCCCCATTTCCTGGAGTTTCAGTGCTCCAGGATCAAATTAAAAAGGCATATGTGTGTACAGCTTCGTGGCTAGTCTTCCATGCCCGATTGCTGAAGGATGTTTTTCGTGCCGAGATCGTACTCCACAGGCCCTCTTATTACCAAACACCTTCTCCCTTATTCTTCCATGGTGAGACGGTGCATGGACGGATGGCTACATACATACATGCATTTCCATGTGGTTTTTACGTTGATAATTTGGCTTATGGAAATCTGTAGAGACTACAGCATGAAGAAACCGTCATTTCGTAGCTAAATTTGCCTCAGCCTTTAGTGATCTGAATAATATCGACGGCTAGCACTGGCCAGTATGTTTTTTTTTTTTTTTTTTCCACATTTTTTCTGAGCAGAATGTAATGAGATTATAATGACTGATAATACTGTTATATTTTTTAGAAGACGTCAATATGGCTGCATTGTTACAAACGCAGCCCGTCAATGGATGCTACAACTGCATCTTGTTCGAAAGAAACTCGATGCTTCGTGACTAGCGAGACGGTATTATTGTGCATAATTACGAGTGCTAGGATCCAATTCCTACACTTTCCAAACAATCAACCTCTTGTCAAACCCACCGCTGAGCACCCACTCCTCTCTTTGACCGTTTTCACCAGGGTCCCCGACCCAACCGGCCCAGATAGTCCGTACCTTGCTCCCCGCCTCGTGCCCGTCCTTCAACGTCGCGACGACCTTGCCCGTCTTCGCTTCGATGCCTCTGATCACCCCATCTTCCCCGTTGACCCACAGACCAGATCCATCCGGCCGCCACACCACCTGCGGCGTCGAGTACGCCGTCTGCGGCACCAGCGTGTTCGCCTGGATCAGGATGGCAGCGTCCTCGCGATTCTGAAGCGCCAGCTCCGCGCGAGCCCGTGAGGCCTGCATCTCCAGCTCCGCGGAGACAGCAGCAACAGCAGCATGGTCGACGCTCTCTAGGGACGGGAACAGCAACCGCACGATCATGACCTTCATATGCGGGAGCGTTGACGTAGCCACGGCAAGGAGTCCAGGATCACGGGGACTCAATGCGAAGCAGGAGGGCGAGAACGTCACCCAGGCCTGGGAGTGCGGAGCCAGGTTCTGTTTCCCGAGCAGACGGCACTCGTATGGCTTGCGTCCTCTTCCTCCTTCTTCTTCTACTCCCGCCGCTGCTGCTGCTGGAGGCTCAACTTCGTAGTAGTAGAGAAAAGTCGAATCGCGCCGCGAGGCGAGCAACATCAAGTCCTTCGACTCCGCCGTGCTGCGGACGAAAAGGATCGATTCAGGATTCGTCGCCAGCTTGATACTGGCGACGGGTTCCCCGATCGATGGAGGCGAGGGAGAAGAACCCTCAGACATAGCAATAGTCATGCGATAAATCAAGATCTTCGCATCCCACCCCGCCGTAGCGACCCATACTTTGGAGGATGATCCCTCGTCCCTATCCTTGTCCTCAACCTCATAAGTCACCACCTTGACGGCATATTTCGTATGATCTTTCCTCCGATCCAGAATCTGCGAATCCCGAAGGAGCAGGAGCTGTCCGGACATGTTCGTGATGAGCTGATACGTCCCACCCCGTACAGAGGCGTGAGACAGGATCGGAGAGTCCGAGAGGCCGGAGAACGACGCCGCGACATCGTGTCCGTCGGCCGTCTTGAAGAGGTCTAATCGTCTGTCAGCGCCTGTGGCGACGATGTATGGCGATACTGTAGTAGTTTCTTCTTCTTCCCCCTCCGCGCCGCTGGAGCGCCGCCATGGCTCTACGGACACGGACAGCAGGTTCGAGGGGCTGGGCGTCTGTATGATGGTGGGTTTGGATGGTGCTTTAGATGCGTCAGCCGGGGTATCATGAAGAGAAAACCGTAGCGGACTGCGCAGACGGGGCCGGAAGATGCTTAGAGCAAAACGACTATAAGATACGCTTTCGGTATAAACAGTCAAAAATATGAAACCCGCAGATAACATCCAATCTTAATAACAAATACCATATAATGTGGAGCATAGAGTACCTATTCATCTCGAATACAGAACCCCAACGCGCAACATACTCACCAGGAACGCTCCACTTCTCCTTCCCATCATCGCCTTCTCCGTACCTCTCAAACTTCAAACTCTGATCAAACGCCCTCTTCTCCTCGATCACTCCCTCGATGGTCCATCCGTCGTCATCATCACCGGACCCCGCCCCGCCGCCGCCCACCTGCCCCGCGTCGGGCGGAAGGCCGGCCTCGCGGATGAACGCCTCGAGGGTCTGCGTGTAGTTGTTGGAGCGGAGGAAACGAGCTACCAGGATACTGGCCAGTTGTAACGACGAGGAGGTAGGCGGTGGATTGGGATTCATCATTTCTTCCAACTGCCTGCCTTGACAAAGAGCACCGGGTTTTGGGGCTTGATGCCAATGGAGTTGGCGGGACCGACGATTTGGTTTTGTACTCCGTAACGGAGTACGTACCTAGGTACCTACTACAAAGCGACTTGGCGAAACAGGACGAGCCGGCCTACGTTACGAATAGAGATCACAATAGTGTCCGCCAAAACAATCAGAAAGAGTCTCTCTTATTTCATTCTAAATCGCATTTCTGATTAGAGTAGAGAAAATTTCTGTATGCATTTCATCGCTGTAACTAACCATTGGCACCGTGCCAGATGTCCCCTTTATCTCAGAAAAAAAAATAACACAACCCAGCTCCGTCAAACCACCGAATGAAATAGCTACCTGAAATGTCTATAAACATCATCATTAATCTGCCTTATTATCGAAGTAAAATTCCAGGATCACAGCTCCATGTCCGCTTGCCCGTCACCAAATTTCTTTTCTCAGTAGAACATGTCCTCCGCCTTACGGCGTCGACCTCCTCTCCCTTCCAGCTTGTCAGAAAACAGCTCCTTCCCCGCATTTGGATTGAATTTTGAGGGAAATAACTCCCGCACTGAGGCACCCCGGCCCTTGATTGTTATGCCATTGGCAGCGCCGCGTATTGAAACTTCCTCGTTCTGGGAAGCCGCTCCACGAATACTAATCCCGTTCTTGTCGTCATGTTCCGGGAAAAGCTCCTTTTTGCTGTTAACCTGTGGGGGATGCTGATCATGAGCTCCGTCGACAGACGGCACAGACTTTCGCTTGCCAAAAAGATCCGCTGTCTCGTCGGCGGCATCGAACGCGTCTGATCTGCGATGGTTGCTGGTCTTATTCGGGAAAAGCTCCTTCTTGAGATAGCTGTCCACAGTTTTATTTGGAAACAGTTCTCGCTTGGAATTGCTCTCACCATCCTGCAGTTTGGATGGGAAGAGCTCTTTGCCCTCGTTTGCACGGCGCGCGAGCTGGGGCGATCGTTCTCGGAACCGTCGACGAGACTCTCGGCGATCGCTACCGCTCCTGTCATCCTCCAGAGTGTCACGGCCTGGAGAAGCACTGCGATCCCGAAGGCGGCCGGAAGAACGTGAATCATGGTCTGGAAACAGTTCAGTCCGCCGGCCCCGTCTTCTCCTGTTCCGACCTCTTTCCTCGTCTGAAAATTCTGCGCTGTCCCGACTGTCATCATACATATCCTCTTTGTAGCCTTCTTCCCCGCCCCGATCCCGTCGACGCTGATGTTCTCGGTCATCAAATCGTCTTCGCGTGTAATCGCCATGGCTATCATCGCGACGACCCTGGCGTCTTCTCTCCGCGAGCTCCCGCCGCAGTCGTTCCCTAGGGTCGTGCTCAGGATGCATGAGATAAAACCTGCTAGCTTCGTGGGCGCGCGGCTTCTTGCGATCCGTTTTTACGGCGGTCCGGACTTGAAGGACGGATTCCGGGTGGCTAGACAAGGATTTCGCGGTACGTAGCCGCAATGGAGGGAGGGAGGAGGCATCTTCTTCTTCACCGATCTGGGTAAACGCAGCCAGAGCTTTCAGTCCGACTTCCGCAGATGAGTAGACAATGTTCGCAGATGTGTCGTCGATCCACTCGATGCGACTGGGCTCCTCGAGCTTGAAGTGGTCGATAGCGAATTGTTTGACATCGTCCGTAGTCAGTTCGTCAACGCCTCTAATGTGAACCTTCTCGTACTGCGCTTCTTCGGTGAGAGGATCAACCGCGCCTTGTTGAGTTGTAACGGTCGCTGGGGCTGGTTCCTATCCAAGAGCGTTAGGAACCCAAGGCGAAACTCGGGCGAGTCTCAGGAAGCACTGACTGTTTCAATAGCCTCCGGCTCTGGGAGCGGACCAAGGTCAAGATCCATATCAATATCCATGGAAGTATCCATGGCGTTAGAAGTAGGATCGACGCCGTTGGAAGGCTGAGGGTCAAGAGAAGGCTGTTGCAGACTGGCGACCTCCATGATTGCTGCGGATTGTTCCGTGTAGAAGAGGTCGGGGTGACGTGAGGTTAGACAATCATCTGAGATTAGAAAGAAGCCAAGTCAAAGAAAGTCAAATGCCCAAAGCAAAACAATTTACAAAAGACGAAGCAGCCGAGTCGCGGTGCTGCTCAGCAGATGTTTGAGCTGCGCAGCAGGAGACTGGAGAAGTCCCGACTGGGATAAGCGCGGGTGTCGGGCTGCGGAGTGACCTCACTGGCTTCCGTCGCCAAGCGCTTCTCAGGCCGCGATGCTCCACAGGCACAATAAGGCGAGATACGCGCTCGAGGTCAACTCTCAGTCTCATGTAACCGGGCATTGAGATGGACCGGCAAACACTCATCACGCTCCTAATCTTTTGATGCTATTCTTCCCTTCTCCCAAGGATAGTAACGGCTCGCGCGACCTCGTTATCTAAGATTGTGATAGGAGCAGACCTCGGTAGAACAAAGTCAACAAGGGCTTTGAATATTCGAAGGCGAGTAACCACCCGGAACAGACGGCCCTAACAACAAGTTATAAAGGGAGTCTATTTGCCAATCCAAGATGGCTTTTAAAGTTTTTCATCACCTACTTCTTCTTCGAGCCCTGCTCGCCGCACATCCAACCTGCGTCCGAGGTTAGTTGCTAAATCAACTATCTACCGTCTTTTAAACGAGGAGATGCTTAATCGCATGGCTGTCGATCCCAGAAAATGCATAAAGTGTGTTTAATTCTAACGTTAATGGGACTGAATATTGTCCCATGGACCAAGTGTGATATTGAGGGGACCTACAACTGCTATGATACCCCAGTCTCAATACCCTCACCGGTGAGCTCCCTTGACATATTTGCCCTAGAACTCCGATCTGCCCGCTCAAGTCGGGATACCGCCCTCAACCAACATCAAGGGGAGAGTGTCCCTGTCCTCGATACCCATGCTCGAGTCCAGCAATGAGTGGACCAGGTGGGAACGGGAGAGCTGAAACTCCCTGATGATAGTCGGGTACGAAGAAATTCTGGGGTATAACAAGGAGAAGTGCGGAGAAATGTCGCAACTGAAATTGAATTTGTATCAAGGTCAAGGCGGAGACCGGGTCAATACCAGTTCAACTGAGTCGACTCATATGTGCAGGGAGAACAACAGTGAAGATACAGCAGATACATGCTGCAGCTTAAACCCTTGTCCCCATAACCAGGGAAGATAGCGGATACTCCAAGTCTGTGACGCCTCCTAAGGAGCACGAACAGTGCAAGCCATTGATTAATTAGCAATGCTGCTAGTCTTGGCGACACCTATTCAGCAGTTCAACTAAAGAGCTGATTGATCTTCTCAGTTGAGCAAATTCAGACAGTCTCTGAGCCGATCTAGCAGCGATTTTCCATCAAGATTGAACGGCGTCAATAAGAACCCCGGCTTTTAAAGCTAACGTCCTCGTTGGATACAAGTTGAACGGTCAACATGGTGTTAGATACACCCTTGACCCCATCATGTCCTTAGTCAAATCATTTGCAAATAGACAATTGTAGACACTTTGCTAAAGGCAGGTTGGTCCTTGTTGCTAAGTAGTAGATTCATAAACAAATAGCCATGGTGATTCCTTGGAACCTTGGTAGAACCTGCACATGATCGGAAGGCTTGTAAGGTGGAACCACAGGATGTTCCCTCGGATAAGACATATCTCAAATGGTCGAGACGGTGAAGCCATGTAGACTTGAATCTCATTACAACCATTTACTTTTCCAGGAGTCATCCGACACCCCGTTTCCGGGGCTGGAAGAGACTCACATTGCCAGAGGATTTCGGGTTCTTGCCATGATCTTCAACTGCTTTATAGCGTGGTGTTGGTCCGGTCCAGCTTCGCTCTGAGATGGTAACCTGGCCATTTCAGTCTGATCTGATTAGTGCTTGTCATGCATTGGGAAGTTTCTGTTCTGTGTTTCTGGGGACTCCTGGACAGGCGTCATCAAAAGAATCTGCTATGTCTCATGGAATACCCCACTAATCTCACGGAACACTCTTGAGCGCTTTTCTCTCCCCCCGCTGAGATGCAAGTACCATGACTCGAGCTGTAACAGAAAGTTATTCCCATCAAATGACACGGGCTCTCCGGGCTTTCTACGGAAGAGCCTACGGGTGTCCACCTGATGCTTCCTGAAATGGTTGTATGTTGCCGGACAAGCAGTCCTCTGAAAAGAGACTGCGGAATGCATCTCGGTTAGCGAGATAGTAATGGATACACTAATCGACGGGATAGTTGTTGAATCGTTCGACTCGCCGGGGCCCTGATTTAGGTGATGTAAGAGAGCTAGGTAAGTCGATTAGGGTAAACCAGGGTAAAAATAAGACAACCAGGGAAGAAGTTGAACTTCGCTCACTCTGGCTTTAAAACACTTCACTGTTGAATGATATCGCACGGAACACCGTAGTTAGGCGAGCGAGGACACAGAGGAACTGCGCATCGAAACTGAAATCCGTCTATGGAGGATTCGGCAGAAATATCTTTTTCGAGGCAGAGGACTAACGGCGCTCCTTGAGCCTCCGGGGGTATTATCATGATTCGCTTCATTAGTCGCACTTCTCCTCTTCCAATTGTTTGAGGTTCTTCCGTAATTCATGTCATGGGTCCCAGAAATCCCTTTGGCCGTGGTGTCATCACCGACATTCTTGCGTCTTCCCATACAAACTCCATAATGTACTGTGTATAATTTTTCATTGAACTTGTGTCTCAAGAATCTTCAGTGTTCAGACGCGGAACGACGATGATCGCAATCGATCAAGACTTGACTACCTCGAGTGACGGATCCAGCGTGGGACAAGACAAAGAAGGACCTGTCAGAGGGTCTGTGTTGATACTGGCCAGCATCCAAGGTGCTTTCCGACTCGTGGAAGTCATTTTTTGAGGTATTTGTCTTTTTTCTGCAAGGTACAAAGGTCACAAGAAAAGTTTCCAGGCCTCAGTGTGCCTACGGGGCTCCACCTCAGAAACCTTGACCCTCAATCTCCGATGACCTGTTTTGGACGTCAGGCGCAGAGTCCGAGAAACATCCATACCTCGTCACATGTCATCACTACCTATTTCTTAGGGTTAGGACTAGTCACACGAGTTATATATGAAGACCTAGACTCAACTCAGACATCTGGTCTTCAACGATCTTTACAAGGCCAATGTCCAGCTCTATCCAGTAGACAGTATAACGCGTTCTCACTCACACCTTGGCCTTGTTCAGACTTGTATCAGAATATGCACAGTGGTGGCATCCAGGCGTAACAAATATTAGCCGAACCGGCTAAAGGTAGAACAAGGATCTTCGAACAGGGCACGCCCCGGACCCTGGAAGCTAGTTTCCTAATCAGGGCGATTGTTTCTCTTTTCAGCCAGTCTCATCATTGTTCATCAAGGCTGATTAAAGCTAATAACATTCTGTACTCCGTACTACGTGGATTGCTGAAGCGAATTAACATTTTTAGCGAACATGCAGACGAAGTCTTGGAAAAGAGCTAGCTTTGGTGATTGATTTAAGACGAGCCTTGTTCGGCGACTCCGATTGATGTCAAGCACGGAGGACGGAGAACACGGCTCTCTGTACTACCCAATTCAATTATCATCCTTCGCCGACGAAATCATATCCTGGGCCTTAGCTCAGGTAAGGCAGAGGGGGTGGAGCTCCATATTCTGTCCTGTCTTTCAAATCCCTGTATCTTCACGTTTCCAGATCTACTTCTGGAACGAAACAGACCAAGCCGCATTGCGTGCGGGGGAGAGGGGGGGAGGGAGAGAAGAAGGGAGAAGAAAAAAGGCGGAGCGCAGCAATACCTGACACGAAGACCAGGAACGTCGCTGACTCTCTTCAGCAGTGGTAGAATTCAAACGAGGCGCTGCCTCCGTAGCTGTTATTTTTGGTTGTGGGGTGACAGGACATGTTGACAAGGGTCTAGCTCAGCAATGTCGAGGTAACTAACCTGGGATGGAGATTAGTCGCGAGGGGCATCCATATATGGAGCGCAACGGCGATCTGGCAGGTCCACGCGGCCCGCCCCTGCTGCTGGATTTTCGCCGCATCAAGATCGAAACAGAGTTACAACAACAACAACACACAGTATGTGAGTACGTAATTAGACCACATCATTGAAACATACCTTAGATAATTGTTATTGTTCAAGTCACCGGTTGGTGACGACAGCAGTAGAGACTACGGAGAAATACTCCGTAGTCTGATGATAGAGTCGTAGTAGTAACAGTGGACCAAATCTAGCCCTTGGCAAATATGGCATCATCACCGAGCTTTTCGGCCCGTCTTGGACGGGATTCAGGCGGGGAAGCTTGGAGGCTGAGCCCCGGAGAAGGACCAGGAGGTGGACATAGTTATATACTGGGAAGATCCGATGGCGGGACGATGGATCTAGCTTGCAGGATCGTACCTAAAGCAGTTATTGCAACTTTTCTTGGCTTTGAGCCTAGGATTTTCACAGTTGATTGACAGATTGAGAAGCTAGATCGCTAATCGGTTGCCCCCGTACGAAGCAGAGAAAGGGGTGAGATAAGGATCCTGTTTGGGCCTCGGCCCTGACGTGGACGGCGCCGGTCGTCAGCGTGGGACCCGCCGGTAACGGAGCAGATCATCAGTCTTCAGAGGAGACGCTGCCTATCATCCGGGAAGTTGGGGAAGCGGCAGGACGGGGCCAGGACCATCGACTGTTGAGCCTTCAGGGTCAGGGCCCCCTGACCTACGAAGTAGAGTGTTACAGCTTACTCCGGAGCAGTAGCATACTCCGTACATACCAAACCCTAGCCCTAGCCACCAAGCCCTAAGCCGTCCTTCCCCACCTACCTAATTACGGTCACCGAGATCCTCCAGGGCTAATCGCAGGGCGTCTTGAAGTTGCGAGCCTACAATGGCCTGGTGATTGCTACTGCTGCAAGTGCCTTGTCACTGTATGCTATTATGATTATTCCTGCGCATCATCATGATCATTATCGCCAGCATAGTCATCATCGTCGCCGCCTTACTAGCATTATTGTCTCCAGATTCCTTCCAGTCTAATGGCCATGCTTTGTCCACTGATAGAATCCAATGATAATTCCTACCGGTTCAACAGGATATGAAACAGACATGCCGAACCATCAGGTGTTTACTCATCCATACTTGAAGGTTACATAATACTACTCCACGCCGCGTATGCATAGGTTCATCCTGTGAACAGTGCTGAATATGAAGCACCCCGGAGTACTCCGTAGAAGAAACACCACTAACTCGTTTACTCCCAGGATCTACCCAACTTCATATTTCTTTTTTTTCTTTTCTTATTTTCTACTAGCCGCAGTACTATCTAGACAACAGATGCATCCCTCGTATTCTGTCTGGTTAACTATTACAAACGACACCGCCCGAAGAGACGTCCATCCCGCCATCCGCCCTGGGACGGATCAAAACAAAGGTTGGAAACTTTAAACAGAACAAACCTGCTGAACAAAAACGGCCTTGGCAAAGTCTAGATGCGTTTGACTTTGGGCCCTGCGTCCGTCCGCCGTGACCCCGTCCGCCCTGGCCAGCCTGCGCTCCCCCAATTCAAATCCAAATCCACATTGCACCTCCCACCACTGCGGCGCAGCGCAGCGCAGCCGCACAGGACCCTGCACTCAGGATCAGCTGCGGGTTGACAAATAGGTTCGTTTCAGAAAGAACAGGCTAAAGTTGAAGCTCTTTTATCTTTATTGTTGAACGGCGAACTGGGCATATTATCAACCCCCATGCTTCGGCCTGCCATGCCATGTGCGCGCTCTTGCTGGTCGTTACTATCTCTGAGATGCCTTGTCGGTGGACACCTCCGCATTATTGAGCATTGCATTGCCATCCACAACGGAGAGGCCGTAGCCTCGCGGCTGGCTGCACGGGGTTGGCGTAGGTGCTGCGCGCTACTTTACTTTCAGCACGACGCAGCCAGAGTCCTCCCTCCGTACCTGTACGGAGAAGTCGACCGTTGTCCCGAAGCTGGGATCGGATCGGAAGGCCAATAATAATGCCACACAACTAAACAGCTGCCACGCTCGAAAAAGACATCCCCGGGGTAATCCCGACATGTCCTTGTCGCCAGCATCTGTATATGTATGAAGATTCATAGACTAGGTACGGTGCGGAGTAGTACAAAGCACATGCACCACATGGGCTCTCTCTCTATCTCTGTTCCGAGTTCCCGCTGAGTATGAGTGAGTATCGGAACGAGCAACCTACCTACCTACCTACCCATCGTCGGATCGGATACCGTACGAGGTACTCCGTTCGCAGGTACAGTGCAGCACTGTCAACTCAACCCAGCCCTTTCAATCAAGTTCTGGTACAGTACCTTAAAGCTAGCCCTGGTTAGCTAGCTATCATATGCTATCTGCTACCTCGCAGCCTACCAACTGCGATCCATTGCAGTCTCACCATCCACCAAGCGGTCCAATCCCATCTCATGGAGCAATAACTTGAATGAACCATCAGTCAGTCCGCAGACGCGGACACTGACGGACGGACGGACGGACGGATGGAGCCTCAATTTTTTTTTTCTTTTGAATTCGTTCTACCGTTCTGACTGACAGACTCCGAAACCCGACCTTCATTGTTATCCTAGGTCAGTCAGAGTTTAGTCAGCGCTCAACAAAGCCACAAATATTCCTTGGGTACTGTTGGCAGTAACAACCACCGCTGCCACACTCGCCCACCCTCGCCTCATGTCCTCATGTAAGTCAGGTTCAGTCAGCATTGAATAATCAGCAAGCAAGCATTCTCATTATTCTATTCCTGACCCCTCTTCACCCGCTCCCCGCCTCTTCTTCTTCCCTGGCGCGCCATACCCCTGTCCCCTCCGTCCCTCCGTCCCTCCCCTCCCGACCGGGAACCGGGATCAAAACCAGGACTAGGACCTAGGACCTAGGGTCTGGTTTCACAAAATCAAAAAAAAAACCTGGCATTATTAGCAAGCAAGCAAGCAAGCAAGCAAGAAAAAGAAAACGGAACAGTATGACAATATATTCACGTACATCGGACGATTCAGTTGATTAGGTTTGGATCTCTCTCCAGTCTCTACGATAGATAGATAGAGTTGCCGGGGCGATTAGGCTAGGTCTGGTAAATAGATCAATGGATCGATGGATCCGATCCGGGGCACGGTTCGGAATACGCGCCAAACTTACCAACCGCTCGTTTATCATTGTTGGCATATCGCATCGTCTGCATGCGGTACACACAGTTCGAGGTAAAGAAAGCTCCAGCGGCATCCGTGGATTTATTTGGTCTGGAAACACTCAGGCCGTTTTGATGTTTGCTTGTTAGGTAGGTAGTTAGGTTGCTGGCGCTTGTTGTTAGGTTACTACTGCCTACATAGGTAGGTATCAGATTCGTATATTCGTATTCAGATACCATGTGCAAATGACAATAATCGATTGTTGGAAAGCGGGGAACGGTAGAGAACCTTGCCACAGCAGCAGCAACAGCCCAGTTGTGGCTTGCCCTTAGATTGGATTGTAGATGATTCTGTTTGGGGAAATCCAAAGGGCTAGGTAAGCGCAGCCGTTTCAAGTCTGAGAATTGAAAGCGGGCACGGCCTCCAAGGGTCGGGATTGGTGGAAAACCGGATCATGGATGATGAGATGAGGGGCTGGGAGGATCAGGGCTGAGGCTGAGATTTGAGAAAGCTCGCATTGTTCCATGGTTCCAACCACCCCTCTAACCTCCCTCTCGGGCCTCTCAGATGCATGCGGCCGATGGATCGATCTCCTTCCCTTGAACCTGGACGGTGGACCGTGGACGGCTGAACCCCCCGAGGCCGGACCTGGTCAGAATACACGACGCCAATTCGTAGTTGAGAAGCCTCGCAGGGCGCTTACGATCCCATCCCTTGCGTCGGCGCCCCCGTCCCGACTCCCCCTCGTCACAACTCACGACTCGTGTCGCATGACTTGGGCGCATTTGCCGTTTTGGAACCCTCTTGGTAGCCACGAGAGGAGATGATGGCCAACGGTCGGGAAAGACGGGACGGGATCGGACCGGGGGACAAGGTCGCAGCTTGCTTTGTTGGACGGGAGGGTCAGAAGAAAAAAGGAAAACACAAGGCTGGCTCATGTTACATGTGGATGCGACGGATAACAAATAACATCATGGGTGGTTCAAGACGTTAGTCAGATAATAGTAATAGATCATTGATGGATAGTAATATAGACAATTCCCAGTGCTTCTTAACACTACAGGGTATTATATGAAAATAAAAGAACAAGACATCAACATTGGGAGGGTATTGTGCGGAAGACAATGAACAAATCGGAAGAAATCAACAACCAGGGGCTGTTCGGCCCCGTTTCCCGCTAGCACCAACACATAAACCTCAGTCCCATGCAATCCCTATCACCGGTTAATGAAAACCTAGGACCCAATGTTTGAAAATAAAAATAAGGGCGGCAAAAAGCCAACCAACCCAACATGAAGAAACAAAGGTATAGTTCCCTGACCACATAACCCCAGATCCTGCAAGGGATGGGAAGAAAGGAGAACCGACATCCACGAAGAGACACGCCAAGAGTTCCCCGCTGCAGAAACGGACCAGACCAGACACCAGATGGCACGCACAGTCAGTGCACATCAAAACTGCGACGCAGGGTGACAAAGCAAATAGGCGGTAGCCAAACGAAAAAGTGTATTTCCACAAAAAGGGCAGGACCCGTACACACATAGGTCTCTTTGCCTGACCCAGAAGAGCAAAGAAAAATAAGAAAAAAAAGTACCAGTGTATCCCAAGATGGGGCCATTACAGTAGATGACCTTCCAAACTCGTAACCATTCCCAGCCATGTACAGATCTGAGCGGCCAAGCCGTCCGTGCCAGTCTCGTCAAAAACAGTGTCCGTGCAAGCAAGTAACACAACATCCAATTAGTTCAGCAGGGAGTCGACGCCCATTCGCGCGTCGCGTGAAGGCCGTCGAGTATCTGCTGAAGTAGATCCTCCAGACTCTCTCCGAGCGGGCGTCGTAGGCACAGTAGACGGCGCCGAATTTAGAAGCTGAGGGTACGGTGGTGCGGAGAAGTCGGGTGTCCACCGCCGCATCGAGGGCATTTCCAACGACTCCGTGGTCTTGCTATGCTCCGGGCTCCGCAGTGAAGGCAGAGAGAAATGATTCTCGTCGCGGATTTGGAGGGCCGGCGCGCTCCCTCTCCGTGGCTCTCCATAGTCCTGTGGGAGAGGCAGCAGCTGGGGAGAAGGAAGTGTCCGTGGCGAAGATGAGGCAACCGAACTGTGATCTGAGACCAGCGACGGCGCACCAAGAGAGGGGGCATGGGAGATGTCAGAGAATGCAGGGGAGGTCAACGGGGCCTCAAGTACGCGGCTGCTAGGAGGCAGCGAGAAAACAGGGGACAGTTGCCGGTTGCTGTCGATCGGCTCCAGCTGCAGAGGCCGTGGTCTCTGCTCACCAAGAGGAGCCGGTTCACAGGGGGTGTTTGTATAAGAATCTCCCCTGTCGGGCGCAGGGTATGGTCCAGGAGACCGAAATTTCTCCACCCGCGAGAAAGACTGTGGCGTCTCGTGCGAAATGGTTTCGAAGCGCGATCGATCGGCGGGGCTGCTGCTAGTCATCGAGGCCTTCGGGTAGGGTGGTTGGACTCTGCCATTGCTCGTTCGCGATGTATGGCCGTTCTGCTGAGCGAGTGATCTTCGCTTCCGGTTCATGCTCCCGTTCCACCAGTTCTTGACGGCGTTGTCGCTCCGGTTGCCCAGTCTCCGTGCGATCTCCGCCCAGCGCTTCCCAATCTCGTTGACCATCCGTTCGATCATCATGCCTTCCTCGGGGGTGATGGGATCGCGGTTCAACGTCGGCTTCAGATTCTGATGGAATCTCTCGCGGCATTGCTTGGGGGATCGGTAGCGCATGTGCTGCGAGATGCGCACCCAGTTGTGGGGTCCTTGCTCGCGCACGAGTCGAAGCAGCGCCTCATCCTCTTCAGGGACCCAAGGCCCACGACGGTGCGTGGGCGCCATAGCTGCAAGTTGGAAAGTAGCGCGGGACTGCTGATCTCTGGAAGAAAGGTCAGATCCCATATAAAGAGTTGAAAGTGGGCAGGAAGGCCACGACGCTGTGCACGAATGTCATGGGGGATTTATGGGCGGCCGGGCTTGTGATGAAGGGGAAGACTGCGGTGGGAGGGAGGAGGAAATGGCTCTTACAGCGTATGGAACGGAGAAGCGCGAAGCTTTAAAGTGTTCTGAGATAGCGACCAAGGGAGCAGAGCAGCTCGAATGCAGGATGTTTCTGCAGAAAGAAGTGACAGGTCGATTGGCAAGGCAGAAGAAGATAAATATGCAACAAAGACAAGCTGGAGCTGAGCGGACTCGCGGATGTGGTAAGAAGATATGTACTTCGGACACCAAGCACACCAGGAGCGTGGACGGTACGCGGGATCCACCGGGAACGGCCAATACCTTCAGCGTACCGCGCTATATGGGGAACAGTATCCAGATCTGAGATCCTCGGAGGTGACAGCTCGAAGCCAACAGAGTGGGTAATAATAATATATGGCAAGCTAATAGAGCTAGGCTGTGGCTGTTCACGACAACGCTGGCGCCGGGCCGCGGGGACCAGGAGGCGCCGGCCCCGGCGCTGACGGTGCAAAAAGTACGCCCGCAGAAAAGAAAAAAAAAAGCATGGACAAGAAGGCTGCAGACGAGAACATGTCCCCTTTCCGGAAGATCGGGCCCACGCTAGACAGGGGATGTCGCAAAGCTATGGGTTCCAGGCCATGCCGCACCCACCCGGCTTTCCAGATCGTGGGGATACTCCTCGCCAATCGAGCTGGGATGGCCATGCTTACCGGCAGGGGCATCGAGCATGCGACGGCCAAGGGACCAAGAACCGGGGAGCTGTATCCACAGGTAATACACAATCATGATTCTTGCCAGACGGTGACAGGAGGGTCGATAGGGCAGGACAAGGGCGGGCCGTCCTGAGCTGGACCCTGGCCAGGCTCCTGGTACAGGGTCTCTTTGGGGTCTCGAGGTTCATGCAACGATGGACGTGCGTTGTGCTGGCTGAAGTCTCCGTCAGAAGGGTCGCACAGCCCAGGCTCGCACACTGCGTGCTGCATCGGCCACAACCTCGACACGGCAATGATGCCTGTAAGCGGGTAGCTCGCGGGCAGGAAGACTCGAACGAGGTTCTGTCCTGCACCGTGGAAGAGCTGGGAGCACCTCGCTGCCTGTCAGGCAATTCCTGACAGGACCTGTTCGGGATGGGCTTCTCCCACACGCTGCAGCAAAGCGTCCACGATAGCACCCACGAAGGGACAGCGGCTGGCAGACCGGCCCATGCTCTGCTCTGTCATGAAACGCCGCGGCAAGCCCGACGCAGAAACAGCCAGCCGTGTCATCAGATCTGTCTGCCGCGGTAACCTAGTTAGCAGCGTTGAGATCAGACTGCAAAAATCATTATTATTCACGAAACAAGGTTGCGGCCCACCGCGTCCCGCGCCATGGCCCACTGGGTCAGGCCCGCTTTCCCTTTTGGTGCAGCCCTCAGCCAGCCATGCGCACGGCAGCGGCTGCCGCGCCTGCTGATTGGCCCAGGGCCAGCCTTCCGGCTCGATCTCGTCGGCCAATCAAGACCGTGGCCCGTCCACCACATGCTCTCTTTCTGTAGACAATATGCCATATGGAGCAGAATGCTCGGGCTCCTCCTTTGAGAATTGGATCTTCGCACCCTTCACCGCTGATGCAACCCTTCTTGGACTCTCCAGAGTCCGGGCCAAAGAATTTGGGGCTAGATTGCTGGAATGAGAACGGAAGCACGGCTGGGGTAGGAGCTGCTTCAGCCTTCCGCAGCTCTGTCTACTGGTAGCTGGATCAACTTCTTGCATGTCCGGTTGCCAGGTACGTCTCTAGCAAGTTTCCAGCTGTTGACATATTTTCATGAGTCTTTACATTCTGGGCCAATTTCTTTTTTCCCTTCCGCCTTTGAATTAAAGCAGGAGCACAGTAATCCATGATAGCCTGAACCGTAACGCGAGCAGAACTTTATATAAATCCCGCATTTACTTACGTCACAACGCTAATGACCAGATAATTCGGCCCCCTTCACGACGTAAGCAACGGTGACAAAAAGAATTCATGGTATTTTGGTGCAAAAGTTAACTCTAGATTAGCACCTGCAATAATCAGGGGGGATGGACGTCGACGATAGACAAGACGTTTGCGGCGTCGTTGGGCCGTGACTGGGCATAACAGGATAGCAAAGAGCCATCAGAGTTAAGGAGATCTGAGACCGTTGGGGTTCATTATTGGTTGCCTCAGGGGCACGCTAATTAGGCGCTCTCCACTCGAAGGGGGCTTTCGGGTTGAAGGACGTAGGATAGGCAGGACTGTTTCTTAGCCACAGCTTTGCTTTTCGAATTGACAAATACCTTAAAGCTTAACTCCATGGGCCTTCCCATGCTGGGGATGATTGACGTCGATGCGTGTGGGGATGGTGTGGCGATCGAAAACCGTCGTACGTAAGTAACTCTGTACAGATGGTGCCAAAAAACGGCGGTCCCGCACACGGTGTACCCCGATGAACTCCGTACTGTGCACAGCACAGCTACTCCGTATAGGCCACGCTACAGACCAGTATCTGTCGGTGTCAAGCTTGCAAAGAATAATTCAATTCTCCGTCATGACTCCGCCATGCCGTCCCGAAACGGAATCCGGATCAATCTGGAGGCTTGCAGGCCGTAACTCGCGTAGAACATCACATACACAAGCTCGTGTATATGAGAAATTGCGGTTGAAGTCCGCTTCTGTCAGGAAAAACACGCATGGCTGCCAAAAGTGGAGCTGATAATGCATAGGGAGTGACACTACTGAGAGAGTAAGCTATTGACCGTTGAAGAAGTGTGAAAAACTCAAAAACAAGGATGTGGCGCGCAAGCCACACCTTCTGTCACCGTACATGCGTGAAGATTGGATGACGAGGCATCGACGGCGTCTTTCAGCCTTGTGATGGCATTATCGCCGCGTTCAGGACGTCATATGCAGTGTCGAGGAACGCCCATTGCAATATGGACCGGTCAATGGAGCCCCCTGAGAGTCGATGCCTTGTCTCAGAAGTATGCGTCGGTTCCTAGATCTGGTCCTCTGTACTCCGTACACACGCCGTTAGCAACAGGCCGACTGGGAGGTGGGAGTGAGACGACCAACTGCCCCAAGCAACGTGGAATCAGCAGAAGTGGACGGACGGGGAAAGGAGGAGGCACCACGGACCGTCTGCCATTGGGCCCTCTCCAGCACGCAGCGCCAGCATCAGCAGCATGCCGGGGCGGGGTGGACGTTGGAGGCGTAGCTGGACTGCTGGAGAAGGAGGGTTGGAGCTTGGAGGCCGGCGGACGGCGGACGTCGACGCTTGGCCCCGACAGCGCGGCTCCACTGCGCAACGCACACGGAGGATCGGGAAAAGACCAGGCCAGCTTTATCGATGGCGCTAGGCCTCTTTCTGGACGCATTCTACGAGACGCACGGGCCACAGGGCCAATGCCCTCCCCCGAACCGGCATGGCGCGCCCGCGCCGATCCGACCGAGGCGCCGAGCTCGGACCACGCCGATTAAAGCCGCCACTCAGCATGCGCTCCTCGTGCCCCACCGCTCACGTTGTGCAGATGATGACCGTTGCCATGAATCAGGATCGACCCTGATCATCGCAGTTTCGCCCTGTCGCTGTCGACCGAAATAGCACCTGTCCAGACTCCAAAATTCCAAATACTCGTTCCTTTCCGTAAACGGAAGCAATCAATCAAAATAATACTCTCTCTCAGAAAAAGCTCTGTGAACAGTATCATCGGAGACGCTGGCAATACTAGACAGTCCCAACCCCTGACTGACAGCACTGAAGCATGCAGGCCCTTGGAATTGCAAAAACCAATACTTCGATTTAGAGTGTCAAAGTCGCGCGGCCAAGGTCGAACTTCATACTGAGGCAGGAGAGAGACATCCCGTGTCACGGACTCATCACGAACGTGACCAAGTCGGGATTGTTCGTGGGGCCTACAGAGTCCAGGGTACATAGTAACTGGGATGATCCAACCCCACACGATGTGTGGGAGCTTCAGCTCTCTCAGGGATGCGTTTCAGAGGCGCTGACCGATGCAGGGCTTGAGATGCAGTGTGCATCGGAAACGGTTTGCACGCGTCCGCTGTACCCGACTGTCGGGCCTGCGGGCTTCAAAAGGGGGCCCGTTGACTTGGAATTTAGATACTGCCAAACAGCAGAGGAGCCAATCCCTTGTCTGTCCTGGGAACCCCATGTTGGCCCCCTGTCGGCAGGTCAGCGGGGAGTCGGGCAAGCCATGCAGTGTCATATGCACTCTATGCAGGGCGCTATGCTGGGACGTTGAAGTCGTTGACGGTGCCGGAGCTATCTCAGACGTGTCACGTGGCACTAGCAAGCCCTCGACCGCCCACCGCCGATACCGCCCAAAGTTCGACTGTTCGAACGGCCCCCACCGCTGAAATGACCAACATACCTTAACTGGTATACGAGCGAATTTCAAACTTGCAAAATCATGCGGTAGGAGGGATTGCCAATAGTGTGGCCACGGGAAAAGCAAAGTGATGCGATGCTGTCTCTACACTGCAGGTTCCTTTGACAGGCTGCCCGGATGGCAGATGATACCATCCTGATGCATAAGACGTCAAACATCCAACCACACGGTGCATTCCGGAGTCTGGGGTTCGACCGATGCGCCGGGAAACTCGGGGACCATGTGCCATATGGTTCCCGATTGGTGGGCCGCTGAATCCAGCACTGACAAATTCCGCGCAGAGCAACAGGATTATTATGTAACACCCTCACAGGTTCACGCTCTCAATCATGCTAACAATGCTTCTGTCCGGCACAATGGATGAATGCCAAATATGTATCATACTTATTCCTCATCACAGGTCTTTCTATCGTGGTCGTGGATTCGCATATATTGTGCATCTGCTCTTGACACTGCGCGGTAGCAGGCACGAAAGTTCGCAACAGGCGCAATCGGATGCCCGGAGTGGATTTGATCGACGCCAGGGGAGGCAGCATGCTAAACGCTCTAGCGCGAAGGATGCGACGAGACTATCGATTTCCTGCGGGAATACGAGGAGCACGTACATCATCACCCTGGACTACGCTGCACCTCCAGCCATGAACCGGATGTCAACGGATTTCACGCTGCTTGAGCAGTCGTGACAACTCTATGGGCAAGCAGTCGACAAAGAAAGCCGGAAGCCCTCGCACTTCCAATCTTCCATGATCTACCGGCTCTCAGACCTTGCGGATATATCAGCCGCACTCGGAACCTCGACCAATGGTCGTTGACCTTGGTAACCAGCGAGACAGACAGACCCTCGAGCCAACCCGAACGAAACAAACCCAATCTCGACAGCCCAAACTCAATCTCAGAGACCATTCCCAGCGCAGAGGTCAAAAGGCGTGCGCAGGGTCACCGTGATGGGGAAGGGTCGGCCTGCAGCGAGTCAGCGACGCCCTTTGGCGAGCGCGGGCCCCCGTCGCAGGGGCCGCGTGCCTGTGCTGACGCCATAGCGCACGCCGCGTGCGGGGGGTTCAGGAACACGCTCGTATCGTTCGTCATCCCCGCGGACGTTGGACAGAGGAGCAAGAGCCCCCTGCTACCTTGACTTTGTGCAAGCGTGACGTCCACTGCGAGCAGGAAACGAAAACGAAAGTTGCATCACATGTGACCTCCAGGGACAGCCCCTGAGGGGAATACTGGAGCTACCTCCATCATACCTAGCCCTGGCAATGTACTGGATACCCAGTTGGGGAGAACGCAGGGGGTGGTAGTAGCAGCCAGCAGAAAAAGGAGCGCGATCCACTGGCGTGCGTAGACCAGCCTGCCAGGCTTTCCCGAAGACAAAAACCTCAAGCGAGTGCCCACACAGGTTTTAATTAGGTCGGGGACCCGGGAGGGATCTCGATCTGCTCCTCAAGTTTCAACGGTCGCCAGCCCTGGAGGGCTCGACCAGCACGGCCACAGCTCGGTGGCGGCACTTGCTTGTGGCAGTGATCATGTATGATGTATCAACTTGAAGTCTCTGGACAGTACAGCAGAATTTCTCAAAGCCAGAAACAGCTATACGGCGACTATATACGACGAGTCAAAGTTACTCATCCTCCTTACTTAGATCCTGAGCTCGGGATCAGCTTGCCCTTGCGTGCAGCGCCTGGCCCTGGTTGAATTGATTATTCAGTGAGGAGAATAAATAGAGAAGCGGAAAAACATCGGCTGGTGTTTCACTGCTCGCTTAAAAACCCAAGTCCCAGATATAACCTACTACTAGTAGTAGGTAGCAAGAGCATGAATAATAATGAACAATATACATAAATATACTATTTAGGTTGTACCTATATTATTGCAGAAGCAGGCGAGGTCACGAGGGGCTTTCACACGCCGGGAACCACAGATGGGACCGGTCCGGCCAATGGCGCCATCCATTATTAAATTATCATGGTCGACCGCCGACATGACATCATAACCACCGCATCAAGTTCCCTCGCTACCAGTCAAAAAAAAATCTTGTTAGGTGTGGAGATCAGAACAACTGGAAAAGGGATGAATAGTGAGGCCTCAAAAATGGTTCACTGCTATGTGACTACTACTATGAAACCATAAGGTTTAAACCTAACCTTCGAAGGAGTCTCGGTTCCATGGAACCCAGGGTTATCTATCTAGCTCTCTCTCTCTCTCTGCCTTTAGTGTTATGCGATGGATGAGAGAGAGCCAGCACCTTCTAAGAAACATATCACGAAACAGAGGGAAAAAAAAGCAATCGGAAGGTATGCCATTGCCACTGTTGCCACTCACCGTTGGGCTCCTTTCTCCCTACTCATCGGTAACCGATTTACGTCCTGTCGCACCTGTTATGACTGTTCGTGTTGACAAGTATCGGAATCAGCACTCAATCATTCCAATATAAGGAATATATATCATCACCTATTGTTCCTCGAATGGACCTTATCTCCTTTTCGACGTCGACGTCTGAAAAGTATATACAGTATCTATGTGGTGGAGCACACAGCTGCCCTACTATGCAGGCAGCACGGGATGAATCTATGCCGAAATTTGTAATTTCACACAAACAGAACAGCTTTTTTTTAAAAAAATATACCATCAGAAAGAAAGAAGCAAGGAAGTCCTTGAGCTGAGAATCATGTATGTGCCTATAGTGTATGGACTGTACAGCTTTTCCTGTCCATAAATACGCGCTCCTTTCTACATGACGCATTTATATATATAAATGTCTCCAACCGACAACCCAGAAAGAAACCTCAAGTACACCCTAAATTCAATTCGGACAAGGATCAAACAATTTGATTGAAAGGAAAGACACAATGCAGAGAACTGACTCATTCCATGACCTGTGTCTAAAGTGAGTGAGTGAGTGAGTGAATGTGAGTGTGGGTGTGTGTGGCATCGACTCTTGTCAAGGACCAAGTCTAACACAGGAAATAGAGAACAGCTCAATCGAAACATAATATTATTAATATATTATGAGCCATCTGGAACCAACCAAGCAACCAACAGAGAAGACAAAAAGCCCCATCAGCATACGTTTGTAGAAGCAGAAGCAGACTGCAGACTCTGTGCTCAACTCAATGATGGCACATCATCTCTATTTCTTTTCTTTTCCATATTTTTCAATCTCCAGTTTGTCCCTTTTCCTTTATCACACACAGTTCACACTGGAAGATATTATATTTAAAATAGCCCCAGCCATGAGTCAGTCTCCTTCTCTTCTTGTTCTCTCAGACGGAGAATGAGAATGTCAAACTCCAGGGACATACACGCATATATGTATGTATCTAATCTAATCAAAGGACATACCATACCAATACATACATATATCCACAACGGGAACCCAACAGAACAGACAAGCAAGCAACGCCTCACGTGACCATACCGTAGCAGCAGAACTAGACCTACCCAGCTAGCCTAGCCGCTTCGATTTCGACTAAACTCCCAGCTCGATTCCACGTTCCAGCGAAGAGACAAACAAGCCAGCGATCGGATCCAACAAGGAAGAGAGCCGGAGAGACTGAACAGGAGAGAGAGAGTTTTGCTGCCATTGCCATTACTGCACAGAAGCCAAGGAGGACAGACAGACAGACATACATAACTTGAAGAACGGGCTTGCTGCTATATAGCTAGCTATACGGCAAGAAAGGAACAAGCATAAGGAGAATCCAACCACCTCTAGTCAATAGAACCGAGAAGACACTCCCAATTTGACAAGAAGGAGGACCTGTACCCTCCCTCTCACTCTCTAATCCTGGCTCTTCCCAATTGTCTATGTCTATGTGTATGCACTTTGTGAATAGGTGCCATTGTGTATAGACAGAGACAAATCTCCAACAGTGCCCTGCCAATCTGCATGTACATCCTTTACAATAAAGGACGACATATAGAAAGAAAGAGAGGAGATCATGGAATGGACATGGACGGATGAGGTAGGATAATGGCAGCGTTGCCGGGCTTTTCTTTCTTTTCCCTTATCCTTGTCTTCTGTTTAGAAACAGGTCTCATAGCAAATACAAGCAATAATAATATGATATCATCATCGTCATACACACGTATCCAAGAAACAAAAGTCGCGAGTCATCATTTCCCATGCATGTCGTTAAAAACATCATAATACATAACCCACCGTGATCCACCCGATTCCGGTCATCATCATGTTTTGTAGTTTCGTCAACATGAACATGCTCAGCAAACCCAACACCCTTGGAACTCCAACTAGCTCAAGTAAATAGATGCCAATGTTCCCTTTCTTCCCTGAATCAAGCCTATAAATGCGAGAACTTCAACAGGGGACTACCGGTTCTATTGGTCCCAGTCAAAGTCACCAAGCAGACAAACGGACCTGAGTCATCACAGTAAGATGCAGCTTCATGTGGACAAAAAGTTGCTCCCCGCAACTACCGCCCAAAAAAATTCATTTCTCTGAATGGTATGCATGCAGATCGACGTCAACCAACCCATTGCTCCCATACATTTGCAGAATGCTGAGTGTGGTCTCCAAAAATAACAGAATACATGATAACATGACGCCTGGCTGTGTCGCCCCCAATTGATTTTTCCCATGTCCAGATAATGCCTCAGTCATCGACCTACCAGTAGATAGGCTGACTAGCAGTCCCAATAGAATGCCCAAAGGCTAGAAGCATATTGCGCAGCGTACTGAGATTTTTTTCGCATCCGTCGACCGATACCAGGATACCTTCCAACGCCTTAACTTGCTAACAACAGGGACAGTCACGGACCAACAAGATGAGAGACCGTGGAAAAAGAGATGCGGGAAGGAAGGTGTAACAATGTCCTTCATGTCTGTATGAGGACAAAGAAAATAGGGATATAAGGGGATGGGGAAAAAGTAAAACAAAGAACTAAAACAAATCGAGAAAAGGGAAAAACAAAAAAAAGAAAGAGGAAAAACAAACAAGGGTATATATCCATCATCACATCATCATAGCCAGACATCTCCTTCTTCACCTTTGACCCATCGCTTCCACACTTCTTCATAGGCATCTTCTAAGGCATTAACCCACCGCCTCGTGTCAAATAGCTTGCTCTCCCATCTGTTTGTGAACAGGATTCTTCTGAGCTCGGACAGCCTTCCAGTTGCTCTGCCATCAGGTCCGTATTTCAAGCCAAGACCCAGGCGAATGGCTTTGTTTTCATAGTCCTCATCGGAAGACGCTATCAGATCAGCCCGAGCCTGTCGGCCGACTTCACCACCTGGCAGGGCACTGGTAAGGATGCTTGATGCCATGCGGGAACACATCTTGTATTTATATCGCGGGTAAGTAAGAATCGGCGTTCCACTCCACAGGACATCGGCAGCAGTCGTGTGGCCATTGCATTCAGGTGTATCGAGGAAAAGATCGAGAACTTTCGCACGGGAAATATGCATGTGCTTGGGAGCAACATCGGTGAAGATGACCCGAGAGGCGGTCTCTTCGCCAGCCCAAGCAACTGCCGTCTGCTTGAGGTTCTGCTCACCGACATCTGGGAAGCGAAGCAACCAAAGGACCGCATTCGGGATGCGGGCGAGGATACGCAGCCAGGTACGGAAAGTAGTGGGTTCGATCTGTGATGAAACACCTTGTTAGAATCCGCGATACCATGTGTCGAGGGTCCGAGAGCAAGAAGGGATAAAAACTTACCTTGTAGAGCTGATTGAAATTGCCCAGAATTATGGTGTCATCGCTGAGGTTTGGAAACAGCTCTTTCCGCATCTGCCATCGCCTTTGCTGCTCTTGTTCCCACGTCAAGCGAGGATCATTAGAGTCTGGCGCACTTTGCTTGTGGTCGCAGCAGAAGAAGGTGTCACGGGTAAAGACTATCCTCTCCCCATAGACCCAGTCCTCGAGATCCTCTCCATGATCCTCCTCGAAGAGCCGGTCCTCTATCCGAACGTCGCGCTTCCCAGGGCTGAGAGTCTCCGGCGGAATCGAGATCTGGTCAGCCAGGATATAGTCTGACCATTCCGCTCCCAGGGTTCCCGCGAAGCCCATAAAGGACATGTGAATCGGAGCGGGTCTTGCGGCAAAAACTTCATTGCGAGCTCCTCGAGTGTAACCATTCAGGTTGACTAGGATGTGGATTCCGTCATCCACAATTTGCTGCACGAGTTTATCGGTCGACCAGGAGCTTGCATCAACGAAGACCGGTGCCTCCCGCTCAATCTGTTGACGATGGACGGAATTATCGCTGGGAGTTGTAGCATAGCAGTAAGCCTTCACTCGGGAGGGGTTGTGCATGCCAAAGACCGATTGCATAAGATGGGCGAGAGGGTGGTTGTTGAAATCCGAAGAGACATAGCCGACCCGCAGGTAGGGGTTCGGTGGAGATGGCGGCCTGTAGACGGTGGCAGGAAGCCACGGAGAGCGAAGCGTGGAGCAGGATATCCGCAGTCCATTCCGTTGCGAGATCTGGCGGACCTGTTTCGCAGAAAGCGGACAAGTAAACGTGTGGAACGGTAGCACGGTCGGTGCGTTGGGGGTCGTGAGTGCAGCCGGGAGCTGTGGCCTGCGGTACTTCGAAAGAGGGTACTCTTTCCCGTACACATATAGATCTTGGTACCACTGCCACATAATCGCCCTGATGGCACGCTCGATAAGCCGAACGACCCTCGATCCTTCCCATTTCTGCCCCGACCATGACTGGAGCAAGGCGACCAAGGACCCTTTCTTGCTGCCCAAGAACCTGCCATTCCCGACTGCGGTGGCAAGCTGCGCGCATAGTTGCTCTATCATGGTATTCGTCAGCAAGCCACGACCCCACGTTTCGCCCTCCTTGAGCTGCCGGTCCACAATCTCAACAACGCGCTTCATCCAGCCGGAACTTGTTCTAGTCCCGTTCGAGTCGACGAGCATCCCTTGGTCGTCGACATGCCATCGGTCCAGGAAGCCATACCCATTGGCGATTCCACCGCGGCCGCCCCAATTGCAGACTGAATTCAATGCGTTTGCCAATCCGCACACGGCTTCTGCAAAGTCTGGATTGACCCTCACAGCTCTCCTGTAGTATCCAATGGCATCGTTGATGCGACCAGAATCCTTGACAGCGTTTGCCAGGTTTGCCAAAGCGATATCAAAGTTGTTATCACACTGCACGGCTTGTTCGTACATCCGAATCGCTGCCTGAAGCTGGCCGATATCTTTGAGAAGGCTGCCAAGGTTCGTGTAAAGATGCGCATGCCGTGAATCAAGGCTCAATCCATAATTGTAATAAGCCAAGGCCAGGGCAGTCCCGCTGCCTGGGACGACGCCGGGAACTTCAGGGTGCTGCATTTCACCGGTGGGACGAGGCTTGACAGGACCGGTGTTTTGGATGCCGGCAAGCAAGATGCCCACGTTGTTCGCTGTGGAGGGACTCGGTTGAAGAGACAACGACAGATAGTAGAGGGCCAATATATCCCTAACGCCGCAGGGCGCTTTGGCGACCCCGGAAGTGGAGGGGCTAGACATTCCATCCTGGTAAATCTTCGCCAGTGAGAGCAACGAGTTACTGGTCGTCGCTATAGCTGCCTTCTTCGCAAGACCGTCCTGGACCCATTGGAATCCCGGAAGATTCCCATATGGAGGGAAGACGAGCTTTGCGGTCTGCAACGCCCTTTCCGGGTAGAGGAGAACGGCTGCTTGGGGATCCTGCTGCTCATAAGGCGGATAGCCAGCACGTGACTCATCCCTGAAAGCAGCGAGAATCTGCTTGACCAGACTCAGAATACCATGGCGTCTTCGACCGGTAGCAATAAGAATAGCATCTTCGAACGCGGCCGCAGCTCCCGCAGTGTCGCCAAGAGCATAAAGCATGTTTCCTTTGGCGTGGACAAGGGCGAGCATTCTACCGTTGTCGGACCCAGGGATGGCATAGCCACTTGATCCGAAGCCAGCAGAGCCTGCGTCAGTCGAGCCGTAACCGAACCCAAAAGAGCGCTCGGGATCGTTGTCATAGTCGAACGCTGCTTTATCATACGATGAGCCCATGTCGGAAAGGCTTGAAGTTCCGCTCTCTGCATCGCTTTCCGGCTCGCTTGCGTGTTCGTCTGCCTTGAAACAGTCCCCGTTCTTCCGGATGCGAAGGGAATTCTCCACATATTCGATAATATTGACCGCTTCCTTCGCGCGCTGACTGCTGCAGAGGAGCCCGATAAGATGCTCCACGGCTTCGAAATAGCTAGGGCGCAGTTTCACGGCAAGCAGCCAGTGCTGCAGTGCCTCCTCGCGGCGGTCAAGAGCGAGAAGCGTGGCAGCAAGATTCGAGATAGCTTCAACATGCGTCCCGTCCCTCGCAATTATTCTCGAGTACCACCTCATGGCCTTGTGATAATCGCCCAACCCGTAGGCCAGGCAACCGCCCAAGAGCATTCCATCAATCCATTCCCAGCCACTTTCGTTGCAGAGGTGGGAGAGCATCTCCAAAGCAGACGCTGCATTCGCCATCGCCGACGCCTCGTTGTTATATTGAGGAGTCGCCAGCCTGGAGACGGCTGCAGCTGCCGACATTCTGCGGAGGCCACGGTATCCGTCAACTGCTTGAGGATCGGGAACTGCACTGGGATGGACCTGGCCCACAGCGGCATACTCGTTGGGTCTGTTGGCTGGAAAGCGAGGCACAGAGTGGAAAGCATTGGCGTTTGCGTGAGCTTGCGCATTCTGAGCATGCACGTCATACTGCGCAGGAGGATAGCTATTGTGCCGTGGAACATCCACACCATGGGACTGAGAGGAGAAATCGACACCGGGTTGACGAGGGGGTTTGGGATAGATGCTTGGTTTCGCGGGCTGGGGGGCTTGGCCATCAGCAGTGGCCTTCGAGGCGCTGTTTCTTCGAGCCTGATGGAGAGACGCCAGGAGGTCCACATAGACGCTATGCGCCCACGAGAGGACTTTCTCCTTGAACTCCGCGTTTTCTGCACGGGAGTTGATCCCCGGAGCTGGGTTCTGGAAGTTGTGGCCAGGTTGAGGTCCAGACCAGCCCAGAGCCTCGTTGCCAGAATGGGGGGGCGCGAGACCGGACCCCGCTTGGGGCGTGCGTGCAACGTGATATGGTAATGCGTTTTGGTCGTGATGGAGGGTATCGAGAGTACTCTGCTGGGAGTGACGAGGGGGGAAATTACTGTGCAAAACAGGTTCCGGATTGACAACCCCCGACGGAGTTTGATTCCAAGAGAGGCCAGAAGTGGGGAGATTAGGGTTAGGAACAGAAGCCTGACCGAACGAGGGCTGTCGTACATCGTAAAAGGGAGGAGGAAGATTCTGGCCGGCCTGGTTTGCGAACGGTGATGCTGGGTAGAAGCGTGAGTCGCGGAAGGCCGCCGGGCGATATGGTATGTACGCTCCGTCCGGCCAATATGGACCATATGGAGCGGTTCCAGCGGGCGCGGTCGGACCAACACCCTGCTGCAGGGTCGCGGGCAGGACCGTCGGGACGGACGGGCCATGTTGCAAATAATACCGCTGAGACGGCTGCATCGGCAAGGTCTGGTTCAACACCGAGTCGATCCCGGGAGTGTAATTCAAGGCGCGAACCCAACTCGGCCCGTTGTTACCTCCCTGGAGTGAGTCGCCGGGCAATCCATTGTTCCCGCTCGAGTCGTGCTTGTTGTATGTCGGTGGAAAGTTCAGACTCTGGGAGGTCGAAGACTGATCAACGACGGGCTGCTGCCAAGTATCCAACGGCAGACCGGTCTGCGGCGACAGGGTCTGGCCAGCCTCGAGGGAGGAGACGAGGATATGCTTCGAGGCGGGCGGCTGAACCGCTCTGTCACCGGGAGTCCCGTCGTAGCCAGCCGCGAGCGTCCCATTTGGCGTTTTCCTCCTCAGAGCATGCTCTCCTGTGTTCGTCGGCCTGGGCTGGTTGGAGTTGACCACGCTGTGAGCGTCAAGTCGCTGAACCGGATGGGGGTACTGCAATCGTGTTCGAGGGACGTTCTGGTATGCGGTTTTGTTAGGATCATTGTTGCGAAGGAGCGCAGCTTGCCAGGCTGCGTCACCACCCACACCGTAGGGCGAGTTTGTGGTATTGTAGGTTAGTTGGTGATCAAGGTGACGATGTGGGTGGAATTGTGGCGGGTGAGCAACTGTTGGCAACATCCTGAAAATCTCGTGCCTTGTGACCCTCCACCACCGTCCCCGGGGACAGCAGACAAGGCCAGGTTCAGACAGGCCACAACCAGTTAAAAGGTCGAAGACAGGTTCAAGGAAGTCAACACACGCGAGAAGAGGTGGCTATTGATGGAACTGTTCATCGACAAGCAACCCTCTTGAAGCGCTTTCGGCACCTCATCATGGCACGGGAGCGGCTCACCAGATGCGCAGACCACGCCGCAGCTGCTGACAATCACCTGTTCATCATGTAGTCGTGCTGGGGGTCCTGGGATCCGTTCGTGCCACAGGCGGCGCTTCGAAGGAGCCGGATGGCTTCCAGAAGGCGAGGAGCGGTGTTCGATGGCCTGGGGAAGCGGGTATGCAAGGGAGAAGAGAAAGGGATGGAGAGTCACCGACCCGGGTTAGCTTTTTCACAGCGCACACCGATGCAGGTGCCCGGGGGAGGAGCACGGCCGGCGGGATGATAGAGAAAGAAAGAGGGAGGAGGGAGAAAGCGGTAAGCAGCTAACGACGGGCGCGCCGGTCGACGGAATCTGCAAGGTCAGCGGGGATCGCGAGCAGGCACCTGCGGTGAGAGAGAGAGAGAGAGAGCGACGACTTGGGATTCGATGTCGAGGAGGGATTCGACGTGCAGCAGGAGGGACCGTTTTGGGAGTTTCAGGTGGGCGTGGGCGGAGTGGAGAGGGCAGGGGACGCCGGGAAGGAAGCGGGCGGTGTTAAGGACCACGGCGCGGCGGCTACGGCAGCGAGAGGAGAGGAATGAGTCGACTGACAGGCTGACGGCGGCGACGCAGGAGAGAAATGTCCAGCAAGCCACCCCACAAACGACAGAATCGCAGGGAATAAAAAGCTCCAGATCGCATGCCCCGAGCGGACGGCCCAGCGATGGAGCTCCAAAAAGAAGCAGCAGGACGGACAGGCTGTGGGCGGCGTGGTGGGACCTGCGCGAGGGCCTGGACGGTTAGACGCCAGCCCTGAGTCGTGTGGCTTGCCCCGGCCCAGCGAGCCCTATGGTTGTTCCGGAGCATCTTACGGGGAGGAGGCGATGACACGCAGCGAGGGACGTTGCCGCAGCCCGTGAGGCGGCCGCTGGCCGGGCATCGCACGTTCCTCCGTCTCTCTCTCTCTCTCTCTCTCTCTCTTGCCTTCTTCCTCCTGCTCGAGCAGCAGCGGCAGGGGCAGCGAGGCAAGCAATACCGGCAACGGCATGGCATCTGCCGCGTCGCGATCTCCCATGGCTCGATGGGCGAGGCTGACCCAGCGACCGGGGCTGAGCCGCCCGGGCATCTACGTAGAGCGCCGCCAGTGGACACGGCGCCGCGGTGGCGCCGGCAGCCGTGCAGACGCGGAAGACGATCTGGCACCTTCGGTGGGCGCTCGCAGCCCCTGGCGCCCTTCTGCACGCCTTCGCATGCAGGGAGGCCGCCCGCCGCCACGCGCCATTGGTCCCGTCGCCCTGCGCCCCGCCCGCCGGCGGTGGAAACGGTCCACCAAGGCCCCAACGTCGCCCAGCCTGAACCGCCCGCCGGTGGGCCCCAGCTAAAGTCCTCGCGCCGCCGCATCTCCAAGGGTTTCAGCAGGATCGTCGATGTCATGCCCCGTCCGCTCGATGATCGCCATCAAAAACACCCATCATCAAGCACCGCTCTTCCATCCACGACGGCATGCTCCCTGTAGCATGACCCAAGTCGCAGTCAATCGTAGGAAACAGACATGCTCCCCAAAACTCAGATGGCTTTCCCTGGTTTAAGACCAGCGTTGCACAAGGTGACCAGACAGCCAAAAAAGGGATGCAGATCCAGGGCTGCCTGCAGATCACGGGCGCCGCCCTCTACCAGGCTCTTTGTTCCTCTGTTCGAATCCGGCCCTCTACTTATTATTATATCAAAAGCAGGCTTACCCAGAACCATCCTGCCTGACCGTTGCGTGCGTGGTTCCCGGTTGGGATCTCAAGCCCGAAGAAAAAAAAAAGCGAAAAAAAACTCCATCCTCACCGTCCTTCACCGTTGGACGATTCGACGAATTTCTTTTTTTTCTGCCTGCCCGCTCCGTGTGAAGAGGGACGAGCTTCCCACGGCCCACACCGCGTGGCACGTAAGTTGAAGTTATCCGGATCGCTCCTCCATAAGCGGCTCAACGGGGCAGTGATCGGCCCTGCTAACTGATGTCCCGTACCCGCTGCGTGACCTCTTAAGGTTACCGCCAAAAGTCTGGGGCATGCAGCATCGTCATCGTCATCATCATATGGGGATCGAGACCATGCCATCCGTCAGGTTTTATCTTGCTCGTTGATGGTCACGCTGACAGTCGCGCGGAGAGCTATCTCGTACCCTAATGGCATACGGAGTTCCGTTTCCGTTCATCTCCGGGATACCCTCTTAGGAAGCAAAGATATACACCACCTTAGTAATGTATGCAGGACCTGCGTAGACACCTCTTGTGTATGTCCTCAACGTACGTATCTGTAGGTATATTCCGGCACAACTTCCGGCCGTCTCGACTGAAACTGAAACCTGCAGCGGCGGTGATACGATCAGGGACATTTTACTCGAACGGGTTTGTCCCAACTGTTCAACATATGACATCAAGATCCCAGCCCGGCCACGTATGTGAGATATTCAGTCTCTCTCTCTATCCAATCTCCACGGTTGCATCTTCTCAGAGAGCAGGTCATCGTTGCCCGGCATGGATGATCTTCCTTGATCAAAGGTTCAAGGTCCCTGGAATCTAATCCCATCACCCCCGTTTCCTCCCCCACCTACGCACCTCCATCCCTCCCTCCATCAACATAGATATCCCAGACCCATGATGCGTCATACCGCGAGCGACCCTCGATTGGTTCTTGGTCCCGCTGATCCCCTGTCCTCCGACTTCCCGGATTCCCGGACATACATGCAGACCTACTACATACGTGGTACATGCATTACGTATATGTATAGGTGGGAAGGGAAGAAGAAGAGAGCGCACGTTTTCTTACTCGCCCTGAATGAAATTTAGTAGTCCAGGAGTCGTAGTCCAGTCACCTGCAGCTAGCTAGCTGGGCTGCACGACACAACGCCCCCGTCCTCTCTCTTGTCAGTATGTCAGCTCAGGCCTGAGCTCCGTCACTCGTGAGAGTCGTAAGCCCATTTGTGACACCCTAGGCAAGCCAGCCCACAGAGAGAGGGCCCGAGGGCACGAGTCCACTGCATGGCGTGCGTGCGCGCGATTCGATTCCTGCACAGGGTGGATGTTAGTCTTTTTGAATAGTTCTTGGACTGGATGCCTTAAAAGGGATGGATATCTGAATAAATTTCCTTCATGCTCGATCCTTAATAGAGTCACAATAAGGATAAGAAGAATAAGCTTACTTATCCAGCAATATGAAGAGAAAAAATGCCCGGAATATCAAATCGCCTACATGTGCAAGAAAAAGAAAAGTACAAAAGATTCATCTAATCTAATCTCCTCCCCTCCCTTCTCCTTCCTTCGCATTCCCCTTCCCTTCTTCCTCATTAGAGATCCATCCTCTCCTCTCCTCCCCCATCATATCCTATCCAAACCGACTGAAAAAGAAAAAGGAAGGTATACCATCTACAATCCCCTGTCCCACGCATGTCCCGTCACTGACACTGACACTGACAATGCACACCGCAGCCAAGCCAACATACAATCCATATCCCCGAAAAGCCGCCGCCGCGGCGCCGCGGTGTGATGTAACCTTGCCGTTCCGGCGGCCCTAGGTGCCCTGCAGCTGCTAGCTAGTACTAACTATATACACTACTACGTACGGTCCTCGCCGTTAGCAAGCGCCCAGGTCGTCGTGTCCCCCAAGAAAAAAAAAACCGAAAATCCACAAAGACAAAGACTGTGACCAGTGGAGTATAGTGTAGAACAGAGTATGTGCTTATGTGTTCTTTAATGTATTCATAAAGCCATGCGGCGGTATGTGTGGTGGTGGGTGGGATAAGATACACGATACCCATGAGACATGAGATCTATTAGAAATTTTCAAGGCCAACAAAAACGAGAGAAAAAAAGATTTTTTGTGCATGGCAGTATGCAGCATGATGACATTCATTTGCGGACAGACAGACACAGACACGACACCGAAAAGCTGCCCGACTGACTAACTGACCGATGGACCGACCGACTGCCGGAGGTGTCCGTCCGGCTCTCTGGGCTGTGAGAACATTGTCTCTGCAAATACAAGTATACCCAACCCTGGATTTAGGCACCTGGGCAGATTAGGTAGACAGATAGGGTACATACTCTACTGGAGGCAGTTACCCTCCAAGTTACCCTCCAATTGGTTATGTAAGGGAGGTTATTAATTGGTAAATCTCCCAGATGTAGCAGTCTCTACCTGATCCAATAATGAAGGGTTGGTCCGGGGTCGGGTATATTATTACATCCATAGATAGAGAGAATCTGAGAAAGAATAGTGCAGATGACGGACAACCTCAACGAAGGCGATCGTGGTTATGTATATTATCAGGGACTCAGCAGTCCGGAAGTGTGATGTTGTATTGTTGCATATATATATATATAAAGTGCATCCCGTATGGTTGGGATATAATTTTTGTCCTGATCGATATAATATATTCTAACGGCAGCAACCAACCATTCAATTCGAAGGACTACATTGGCTAGCCTTTTTTAAAGGACCTGCAGCACCTGACATTTCTGGCCAAAACACCAAACAGACTCCAATTCAGGCATAATCAAGAATGCAGAGAACGGCACACCCAACCGTCGTTTCAAGGTCTGTCTGCCCGATACTACTGCGGGCCGTTGAGAACTGGGTCATGGGTGGGGCTGCCCCCGTCCCTCGATGCAGAAAATTCTGCCGTGGCTTGAGTGCTATATTAGTCTACTTAGTAGTAGTTAGTGGTAGGTCTTGGAAGTATTCACGAGAGCTAGACTGCAGGCTGCAGCTCATAGAGGGGGCCAAGTATGTCGGATGCTTTGAAGTTCTTACAGGTACCTAATACGGCTACGACCACGCTAATGGGAAGGATAGGAAGATTAGAGTTGGACAAAATGATGATCAAAAAGAGAAAAAATTTCGGGGTTTATATTCATGGATCGGTCTATGCACTTAATCGATGTCGGTTGACAGAGCGCCTACGGACAACGCCAGATCTCAGTATCCAAGAAGATACTGGAGAAGGGATGTCGACCCCGATGATGGACCTCTGTATCCACGCAAGGAAAAGCATGAAGACAAAGTGCCTTTCCTCTAGGATACCGCGGTGAGTAGTGGGTCTGGGTTTGATCTTCTTTGCACAAAATAAGCCTATACCACGAAGGATCATAGCCAATCGCGCCTTGGAAGGCGGGAAAGGCCGGTACGGGCCAGAGTGTCGCAAAGGTCGGGAGTGTGTTTCACATCCGGGCTTTGGAGAGCCTGGAAACTGGTTTCTGGTCCCTGAGCCCGTGTAATTCGGTTCGCTATGGGACAGCGGACGAACTTTAGGAAGGGCGGGAATATTGAAGAGTCGAAAAATAGAAATGATCCAAACCATCACGGGGTATGAGCAAGCAAACATTACACGGAACTGAAGTAAAGGTCGTGGTCTCATGAAAGCTTTTTTTTTTTTTTTTGACACTGTCATATCCTCGTGTCTAGCACAGCAAAACAATTCAACTGCGTGCCGTCAAACAAGTAAAATGACCGCCTGCATTCGGCAGAACAATTTACTCGGAAGGAACTGCGGGGTTGTTAGATTTGAGACAGATCAGAAAGGGGCTTAGTGTTGACATACTGTCAATTTCTCCAGCCTTGATGTCATCGCTGACCTCCTTGGGGCTGCGTCCATCGACCTGGCAGCCAACGGAGAAGGCGGTACCCAAGATCTCCAGGACAGTTCCCTTCAGCTCCTTGGCCAAGCTCCGCGGGCGCATGGTGCGGGCGATCTCAATGATGTCATCCAGAGGGATCGACTTGTTGTGCTTGATGTTCTTCTCCTTCTTCCTGTCACGTGGAGGCTCCTTCAGGGCCTTGATGACGAGGGAAGAGGCCGAAGGGACAACCGAGATTTGAGCTTGACGGTTCTGGATGGTGAGCTTGACGGTCACACGGAGACCTTTCTGTACGCGAGCAAAAGGGTGGCGTTAGCTGGAGGGTTCTTCAACGAGCGTGTCGATAATTTCCAAGCGCTTACCCAGTCGCCGGTGGCCTTGGCGATATCTTCACCGATCTTCTTGGGAGACAGACCGAGAGGACCGACCTTAGGGGCCAGAGCGGACTGGGCTCCGACCTCACCACCGGTCACCCTCAGGTGGCTGTAAGGAATATTGTCAGCATCGCATTCATCCAAAGCGAATCCGCGCGCAGGCAGTTCAATGCACACTTACATGATCTTCACCTCATTGGGGTCGAACTTTGGAGCTACCCAAGAGGGGATATGTTAGCCGCCAGGGTGATGCCGTCCAAGGAGATGATACTTACGCATGGCGGTGGATGCGAAAGGTCGTCAATCGTCCTTGGAGATCTGTTGAGGTGGTTGTCGAAGAGAAGAAAAGCGTGCCCCGGAATTGCGAAAAGTTTAGTAGTAGGTGGGCGGCCGCTAAGGTTAAGCGAGTTTTGGAAATGGGTTAGGGTTTCAACCCCATATAATCACGTGACTACAGACAGGCAGGATCCCACTCCATCGGATTCCCAACATGAGTAGAGTAGGTAGGAAATTTCAAATGGTATCAATCATTCAATCTAATATATTGCTAGTATGAGAAACGAGAAGCTTACGCTAAAGATACACACGACTAGAATATTGGACGTCAAGACGCCCTTCTCTTGAGATTACCGCCATTACCTCGTCAAACTTAGTTGGTACCAGACACGGCAAGCCTGGATTGGAATGTTAGCAAAAGGATTCGAACGATGAGCCGGAAGACGGGGTCTACTCACTTCATCAAGTGTTCCATAAAGGTCTGCAGCGAAACATCGTCCGTAAAGATGGTCTGCGAAGACACGCCGTACCCTCCGGTTGAGTGAGTAGTGGATGGGTTGAGCTTCGAGAGCAGGAAACGCGCCTGGGAGCCGCCAGCATCGCATACAATGAAACGTGGAAGTGGGAAACGATCGGCAATGAGTTCCTGTGCCCATGTCAGCCAAATCGCATTGATCTAAAGGGTAAAGTTGACATACCCTGGCATCTTCCTTTGGTTGCTCGAGGATAGCCTTGAAGTTTTCGTAGCCTTCCTGATCCTGGTATCCGGCTTTTCTCCATTCTGCAATAGTCTCTCCGTGGAAAATGAGGATATGGAAAAACGTGTCCAGAAGGAGGATGTGAGTCGGCTGGATCGAGGCAGAATCCAGAAGGACTGGCTGGCTTCCTTCATGCTCAAGAGAATAGGAGTCAAGAGTAGGCTGTATCATGATGAGAGAATCCCCAACGTCTTCATGGTTAAGGACGTGTCGGTAGAACGCCGTCTCATCGGGCGAATTGTTGAAGACTTGCAAAAACTGGCTTCGTCGAAGATGGAACATGAACTGCGGGTACAGTGTGAAGTTCTTCTCCAGGCGGAACGACGTTGGGTCGTCCTTCCGGTAGTCTGCAAAGCGAGAGCAAAGCCTGATGAGCATTCGATCAACCCATCTGAGCACATCAGGACCGTCATCCACTTCGGCCTTGAATACTGCGATTCGCGCCATTAGAACAGCGGCAGTTTCCTGGTCAAAGGACTGCGCAATTGCTGGATCACCAGCCGGGCCACTAAGGTTTCGTGCGATGGTCGTAACTCTGAGATGATACTGTCCTGAAGAGTGTTGGTAGTATGTTAAGAACTGCATCAATGCCCTCTGAGGACCCTGTTGCATCTGTGCAGGGCCGCCCTGGTTCGCGATTTCGAAATATATAGCGTAGCTCGAGGAGGGATCAATTCCGCACATCTTCCAGGCGCAGGTGTTGCCGATACCACACTCCGTCTCGCCGACGGAACTTGACTTCTTGTTCAGGGACACCGCGTGGCCAATTAGACCCGTAACCTTGAGTTCCTTGGTGGTAAGGACCTCGAGAGAGGCGTTGAATCCCATCAAAAGGTTGTCATTTTGGTCCTTGTCGAAGAGCCTGACGAAGGACTGCTTGAATTGGGACGACGTGAAGCTGTCTGTAAGGACCATATGGCCTCCGGTGAAGTTTGCCAGGTTCTTCATCTCCAGGAGACCAACTTGGTCAAGGCAGCCAGCAAAGATGTCGACCACGTGTCCATTGTGGGAAGCTCGTTTGGCAAGGCCGTCGTAGAACTAGCATTGTCAGTTACTATACCACATTAACAGCTAATGAAAAAGCTCACCTTGACAGCCTTCTTATAGTACTTGATGTTATCCCGGTCAATATCATGGTGGGATCGGATGGGTTCCTTCAATTCCGGTCCGACAACAAGACCTGGACCCTCAGTTGCAGGTCCACTGACGAAGAGCATAATGCGTCCACCAGCGTTCTGGAAAGACGTCTCGAGTAACCCAACGGCAACGCTGAGAGCAACACCTGTACACCTCAAAGGTCGCTTGTCATTCGCGACAGGCCACGGGTCGCGCTGCAGCTGCTCAAGCACGTTGGTGATCTGGAATTCAGCTTGCTGGACAGGAAGAAGGAATCGCGATGCCGGAAGGTGTGGACGGGTAGGCTGCTGCTGGGGCATATTCTGGCGCAGGCCGGGAGCGAGAAGACCAAGCATCTCCTGAACCTGCTTCGCAGTATACTCTTTGTTTCCTCTGAACACATATGATTTAGCGCACTCCGTATAGCCGAGTTCGTGGACTTGTGCCTAGGACGTCGTCAGCGCGCTGCCTCGAGAGCAACAAAGCTGGAACCCAATAATGCGTACCATCGTGCCGTATGTGATCAATCCGACCAGCGCAGTTGGCGGGAGCAGAGACAAGCTCATAATCAGAGACTCCTTCAAGGCCTTGAGGCTGTCCTCCTCCTGGCAAGTGTCCACAACAAATAGGAAGATTGGGGGCGCGGGAGCAGGACGCGCCAGTTGGTATTCGATTGTTGTGCTCTGAGGATGAAGCTCAGGAGGTATCGCATTTTCCGTGATATCCTTGTAGTGAGGGGGAAGCGGATTCCGCATAAGACAAAATGGGCATATCCAGATTCGAGCCCGGACATCGACGTTGCTACAGAACGTCAGCCAAGTTTCGGACCTCCATCATAAGATACACGCGACAGACATACGCGTAAGGATTGAGAACCGCCTTGCAAGGCGCCTTGCAGGTCACAGGCTCATACTGAAGCAAAGGAGAGTCTGGTTTCTCCTTCAGCGGAGTGTAGACGGCTCCGATGGGGACAACCAGACGGGATGCTTCCTGCGCAACGTTTAGCAGATGATGCGCATGAAAGGGATGGATATCCAGACCATGCGAGAGCTGGGGAATGTGTTCCAGCTTAATCTGATGCCATCGCGATCCTCTATATCGCTCCATTGGTCTTTCAACGCGTCGTAGTCCATCTTGTCGGATGTTGGTAGCAAGATGCCGGATCGGAGTGATATCGACGAGAATATGAAACGAAGTAGCGGGACCTGGACAACTCTTTAACTTCAGCAAGTGGGTTAATGCACTCTGGCCCCAGGCATAATCGTCACTCGAGACAGGCAACCCGTAGCTGTCGTCGAGAGAGCTGGACGTGGACCAGAAGGGGGGCTCTGTTGTGTGAACCTGGCATCTGGCATGAAGCCAGGTTGCAGCATCTCTGGTCGCTACAGCCACCCGCACCTGGCGGCGCTAGCGCCGCCGCAGCGCTTAAATCTCGACCATCACCTCTCCACCATTTTCTTTTCTTTTTCCTTTTCCTTCCCATCTACATTTCTACAACTATCGCCGACATAGATAACCACCCAATTCACATTACTGCTGGCAGCTTCTGTCATTATCAGTGGCGTAGCTGTTTTCGCGTCGCGCGTAGAACAACTTTACCCATGGCTGGGCACCTGGCTTTGAAAGGTCGTTCTGACTCTTCATGATGAACTGGGAATCAGCAGAGGTTACAAGCATTTTAAGATAATGTCCAAATGTTTCGAGGATTATCTTCCGGACCAAGTTATGAACTTCATTAAAGTCGCCATGTAATCGCAAGGTATTACCATTCTATTTGGTTTGTAGCGACAGCCGCGACATCCTGCAAAATTTTTCATTCATTCCTTCCCACAAGCCAAAACTCCAAACGCCCGACACAAGTGCTGGTCACAGGAAAACAGCATGGAATAGCAGCATGGAATATGATTACCATAATGTCGTGAACGAAGTCACAAGCGCTGTTCTACGCTTCGCCCTTCTTGGGCTTCTGATGATGCTTCAGAAGATAGCTGCGCTTGAAGTAGGTGTTCGGGTGGACAATTGTGTCAAGATCGGTTTGGCTCCATGTCCCTTCCTCCTTCACCCTCTTGATTTCTGTTTTGTGCGTCCATTCGAATACTCGGTTGCAAGCGATGTGATATCGAGACTTCTCTACGTCCTCACGGACGCCACGTAGCACATCGTCATCATGGACTCCGACGGACTGGAGAAGTCCTATGAGGTTGTCAACTGAAAAGTGACGATATGGACAGCCGTGAGTCTGGCCAACACTGGGGCCAGTGTCGTTGAGAATTTTCTGGCAGGAGAAAGGCGGATATCCTCGACCTCTACGGTTGGCGTCACCACCAACGTCACCGTAGGCATGGCGGATATTGTACTTGTATCTCGAGTTGAACTCGTCATCGGTGAAACCTCTGAAGGCCTGACGCCAGAAGACGATACAGTCTTCGAGGGATAACCCGATACCCTTCAAGAATAGGGTGTATTGCAGGCGACCGAAATGCTTCAAATGGCCGTTCTTGCGCAACGTCATGTGCAAACTCCGCATACAGAGCGGGAAGTGCTGTGAAAGGCGGTCGATGGAAGCCGCAGTAATCGGAGCTCCGTCGACAACGCCTTCACCCTCTGAATATACCGACTCGGCACTGCCGAAGTTCTTCGAAAGATGGTTCAGGATCGGAGTGAGACGATCGTCCTCATCTAAACGCGGTAGGGCTCGACTCGTAAGCTAAAATAGTGTCAGCAATACGTTGTGAGCAGTCGTCATGACACTGAGTACCTCGAGCGCTCGTTCCAATCGAGCGGTAAATTCTGCGATGATCATGCTCAGCTGCTCTCTCCCGGGAACATAAGCTTTGCCTTTTCTCACATAGACCGCTCGTCGCTCGACCAGTTCCGGGACTCTTTCCCAGTCAACCTTGAACCAGCTCTCGTCGTCGACTCGACGTAAGCCTGGGGTGGCATTCACGAGATGCTCTGCTAGCTCACGCTTCTCGTCGTCGCCGACCACCTCCCAGTCGAGATTTAGACTCTCAATGAAAGCGCGCCTCTCCTTGGAGTCATCCTGCTGGAAGCGGAATTTGAAGAGCATGGTCTCTGCTCGCACAAATCGCCGTCGAAGGTCCTCGGTAGCCGCAAAGGCCAGACGTAGAATGAAGTGGGAGTAGTGGTCTTTCTGCCGTTCATTTTTCAATCGCTGATCCGCAGCTCCGGACGGAGAGGATGTATTGGAGGACAGAGGAAGGTATTTCTGTAGGAGCGGATTAAGATGCGCAGCGGTCTCTGCAGCGGTCTTGTTGCGGTATGAACAGGCCTCGATCTCTGCGAGAACTATCTGGCTGTCAGCGGGGGACGTCACGAAGGAATCCGGGACGCGTACTTTTCAATCTGTCGATGGCCCATTGTTCAAACTGCTCGAGAGTGATCTCAGCAGTGGGCGGGACCTCGTAGAAGTTCAAGCGGTGCGGGTAGTCCTGTTGCTTGTACGTCGGGGTTGCGAACTGCTTTTTTTTGTAGTCGAGGGTGGCCCTCCGTTTGGGGTCGATGCGATTGATATCTTGTCGAATCATCCTGGCGGTGAGATTAATTTGGGAATGGTTGTTGTATGGTTGTTGAAGACGGCGGTCTTCCGCTGTCGCGGTCACCACATGGTCCAACACACCATCGACCTCGACGCGACGCGCCCGCACGCGCGTCCAACATGGTATATCACGTGACACAGAGATTTTGTCTCACTCATGGTCTCGCTGCCTCGGAGTTGTAAGACCCGGGGAAGCTGGAACTCCGCATTGGAGTTTTGCCAGGAACCGGCCTTGGTTCTTACGTTGACTGTTTCGAGACAGCATGGCTTGCGTGTCTTCCAAACGGTGCAAGCTCGAGATTCGAAAGAAAGCTCAGAATCTCCACGTAAAGATTCTGAAGACTTCAGTTTGCCCTTCATCTTACTAGTATCATGGCTACTGTACCCCATACCCCGGTAGCTGGCAGGCAGGGGCAACGCGTTGCCGACATGAACCCCGGCCCGGCTTGCCTCGGATTCCCCTCACGCTCACAGCCTCACAGGCCACCCTGCACTCCAAGTGCCAGGCACCGAACGTGAGGAGCGCCGTTCTCACCGGCGACCAAACAAAGTACAGCGCGGGCGTGCCCCGACCCCACGCAGGCTTGGCCCTTCCCCAAACGCCGCGAGATCTCCTCATAGGCCCATCACGCGGCCGCCTGGATCGCCTCCATGCCTGCGAAAATCCTCCGCGCTTGCTCCGCACGCGGACCCGATGCCGCGGACGGTCAACGGCATATATTATATTAGTCAAGATGGTCTAGTTTCAATTAAACGTGCCTTGCCCTATATGTCGCCTTTTTCACGCGCGAGCTTTCTCTCCTCATCCTCTTCCCTTTCTCTTGTAAACTTTAAGCATATCTAGATACCCCCAATTTGGAGAATCGGATTTCGCACCAGAAAAGCATCGCGCAACTGTCTCTGGAAGGGGGTGAGAGATGTCCGCCGCGACGAAGCAGCTCAAGAAGGCCGCTCGTATCATTCTCATCGGCGCCCCCGGCGTAGGCAAAGGCACCCAGACGGAGAGATTGATCGCCAGATACCCGCAGCTGGCTGCGATCAGCTCGGGCGACCTCCTGCGAGAGAATGTCCGGAAGAGAACCCCGTTGGGTACGCAATTGCTCCCTTCATTTTTCCTTCCCGTCTCACATGTGTTGTGTAATAACCGTCATGTGTCTCCAGGCCTCAAAGCCGAGTCGGCCATGCAATCCGGCAACCTCGTCCCCGACTCGATGATAGTCGACCTCATCTCCTCCGAACTCACGTCACGGGGTTGGCTCGCGCCTGCTCCCGCGAGCGCCGGAAACGCCCCAACGCTGTCTCCCAATGCGTCCTTCATCCTCGACGGCTTCCCCCGAACGGCCGCTCAGGCCGCAAGCCTCGACAAGCTCATCCCCGTCAACCTCGTCGTCCACCTCCTCACTCCACCGTCGATCATTCTCTCCCGGATCGCGTCGCGCTGGGTGCACGAACCGTCGGGCAGGGTATACAACACCGAATTCAACCCACCCAAGGTTCCCGGGAGGGACGATGTGACCGGCGAGCCACTGACGCAGAGGAAGGATGATTCAGTCGACACGTGGAAGCAGCGGTTCAAGAAGTTCGAGGAGACCAGCAAGCCGCTGCTGGAGCACTACGAGCGCAAGGGCTGCCTGTTGCGTGTCGAGGGCAATTCGAGTGACGAGATTAGCCCGAAGCTATTTGAGGAGATCGAGCGGAGGTTTGCATAGAAGCGGAATGCCAATTACCATGTACGTTTATGTCCTTGTGATCCCTTCTCAGTCTTGTGCGGGTTCCTTCTCCATTGTCTTTTTACGTTTTGTTTCCTTGGCCATTGTCGATGTTTGTCTCATCCATACCCATGTTGTTGTGGATTCTATGTGTTATTTGACTGGAAACGGTTGGCGGGGGATCTTGGGGTTCTGTCACGACACTCAAATGGAGGATATCTGGATTTCTGGGAAGCGTATTCCCCTCAGACTATGCCGCTTGTATATAGCAGGACATGAGATACACGATGTAGATATGATACAAGATAAACGCTGCAAAAAATAGATATAATCCTTCGAACTTCGTGACTCGTAGCAGTGCTGGTTCTATTGTACAACCCAGGAAATGCAATGCATGCAGGGTATAACATTTCTTCCCTCGAGGCATGCAAAATGTACATACATAACAACCATTCATGCGACGTCACGGAGGAAAACCCGATTCAACCAACAGCAGTCGGATATTAGCGCTTTTCACTTCTTCCTCCCCGGTGAGGAATGGACCGGTGAAACGGGCGACGACGACACCGTAGTATGATCCTCTCCTAAACTGCGCAACGACACCCCCATCCGATTCTTGTACTGCCTCGGACTCTCCCAGTCCTTGCCCCCGTTGCGCTTGAAAGCCCTCCACATCCCCCTCCACTGTTCCTTGGCCCACCGCTCCGCCTCGCGGTACTGCCGCTCGCGCTCCTCGCCGCCAAACTCCGCGCCCATCTTGGCCTCGTAGACGGTCGCGAGCCCGCGCTTCAGCATCTCGTACGACACGTCCCGCCGGCGGAACGGGATCGGGAAGTCGAGGAAGCGCCGCACGTAGACGGTCGCCACGACGCGCTGGTACTGGTCCAGCCGGTGGACGTAGGCGCGCACGCGCCGGTTGAGCAGGTACGAGGTGAGCCAGGCGTGCGCCTTGTGGGCGTAGGGCTGCGCCGGGCGCCCAAAGTGCGAGAGCTCCGGGGCGTCGATGCCGGCGAGGCGGACGTGGATCTGATCAAATCATTTCATTATTTCAGTATATGATACTGATATCAAGCGGAGCTGCTTATTTAACAGAAAGAAAAGAAAAAAAAAGCACGTACAGTCCGATCCTTCAGCTCCTTCTTCGACGTCGGGACCTTCTTCCACGGCAGCCATCCCCACCCCGCCAGTCTCCCCCCGGGGGTATGGAACATGCGGAAATTATCGCCATCGCCGACGCTCGTCACGTATCCCAGGAGGCTCCTCCGGCGGAAGTACCCCGGCGCGATGTCCACCGCCTCGGGGAAGCGGCGCAAGAAGCGGCGGTGGACGTGCACGACGAACAGGATCCCGCTCGTCAGGAGAACGGTGGGGATGAGGTTTCGGGGCTCTGTGAACTGGGCCCAGTCGGTGGCATTGAGGATGGAGTTCCAGTCGGTGTATTTGCGTTTGTTGGGGAGTGCGGGGATAGTCGTAGTAGAGGAGGATGAGTAGTATGAGTCGGCGGCGGAGATTGATGCGCTGGTTGGAGTAGTGGTAGTGGTAGGGGGGGCAGGTTTCTTCTGGTTGTTCTTTTCCTCAGAAGAAGAATGGCCCGAGGTGCTATCGTCGCGATCCTCTTTTGACCCAGATGACCATGGCAGCCATCGCATGACGGCCCATGTCCCTTGTTCGGGTGGTTTGAGATCGACAGGGGGAATGTTTTGCTTGCAGCGGTGGGAAGCCTGGGTGGATTGTTATGGTCTTGGCGAGGCGAGGAGCGTGATCTCGCCTCTTGCTTCATTCTGTGTTTACATGTCAACGGTAGCGGCAACCAATTTTTTCCCTTTATTTTTAGATCCATTTACGTTCCTAACATCTACGGTTAAATAACAAAAAAAAAGAGAAAAGAATTTTATATTTACTGCTATAGTTCAATTCCTATGCGCTGTTTCAGAATGCTCTAGTCGTTGTCCATGGTATCTTTGAAACCAGCTGAAGACTCTATCTTTAGAGTCTGACGTCATCTCAAAGATGTTTGGAACCTTCCCAGAACAAATCTTTCTTCCCTGCAAAAGATCAGTGCTGTATGCTGTCTAAAGTATACCTTGAAACAAAACTCGAAATCTATAGCAGTGCCCGCGTGTGTGACAACAAAGACCCTCAAAGGACAGACAAGACAAGACAGAAAAGACGGAAAAGACAGGCAAGACATAATACAGAAACAAAGAATTATTGAACAGATAGGATAGCATAGAATAAAATTATCACTTCAGTGTAACCGGGAGGCTAGTTTTCGCCTTTTCAACTGCAGAACCAGCTGCCTTCCCTAACCTCGCTTTCTTGAGCTTCTGGAGATACGAGAAGAGGATGATGAAGAGGAATTCCACCCTGTTTATCATTAATACGTGTCTCAATTGCACGACCACGGTCAGATATAAACATACCTCTCCTTCGTCATCATTAGCAGACCCTGGACCAGAAGCCCCTTCACTATCTGCGGGCCGATGCCCTTGAAGAGGGAAAGAGGTCCCTCGTGCTCAACAATATAGCGCATGACCTCGATAAAGCTCTTGAAAGGTTTGCCCTGTCGACCTGGTGGCGGCAGGGACTGCAGGCCAACCTTGGCAACAATCAAGGGCTGAGTTGCAACGGTCGCCAAAGCCTTGGAAAGTGCGCCCAGCACTGTATGCTGTCAGGAGTGAACTGGATCAACGGATATCTGTCTAGGACTTACCAAATGCTTCCCATGGCTTAAGACTAGTCTTCCCAGGGAAGAGAATGTCCTTCAGTCTTTGATATGCGCCATATGTTATCGCCGGGTTAACAACGAGGACAAGGCTGGCCTTCAGACCTCTCCACAGGCCAGTCCAACCATCTTCGCTGTTGACAACCTCTCGGCCAGTCTCAATCAGGCCTTTTCTATCCTCCTTTCGCTGTGTCTGCTGCCTTGTGGTGATGACAGACACAGGGATGGTAAACACCTGTGCAGCAGCGCCAGCCACCGCTCCGAGAGTGAGCTCAATTGCGGTACTTGGAGGCTTGGGGACTCGGCTGGAGGCCATGTACAGAGTCCGCACCACAGAGTACCAGTAGAAGTAGGCGAAGTTCATCGAGGCCACACCTAGCAGAGAACCTCCGATACCGGCATACAGGCCTGCGATGCCCTCATTCTTCACAATCTTATTGATGGCATCTAGGGTCGACTTGTAGTGTTCTGTATCACCAGGCACATGGCCATTGGCAGTCTTGGAACTTTTCACCTGCACTTGAAGCTTTGTTTTGACGCTGATGGAGAGCAACAAAAGTCAGGACTCATTAATTGCCACTGGAATCTGAGCAAAGGGAGACGTACATGTCCAGTGGATATACAATTGCATTTGCCAGAACTGCACCGGTTGCGCCGGCCACAGCACTCTCCCAGGGGGAAAGGCGAACTGGCTTCGATTGACCAGTCATTGGGCCAGAGGATGTCAGGTCGCTTCTTTCACAGTTTTCTTTTTTAGAGAACTAGATCTTGAGAGTTCCGTCCAGAGTACCAGACTGCGGTGATATTCAGGGTGGGGCTTGCAGATGTAACGGCAACTGAGACGACAACGCCAGGCCTGTGACGGAGACAGAAAGCAATGCAGCTAGGAGGTAGACAACATGAAGATCCAAAGCAAGCTGCAGCTAAGCTGTGAAGCAGAAGACGACTTGCCGGCGCGCTCAGGAGGAGGGCCCGGAGCCCTCGGCGAACGATCAGCTCCTGGTGAAGTACTCCGGACGGCATGACGTGCAGAAATGAACCGAGGCAACGGCCTTGCCGACCGGCGGACCGCCAGCAGCTCCCCCGGCCGCCCGCGCCCGCGGTTCGCTCGTGGCTGGGCTCTGGAGCTTATCGCGGCGTCCTCCCCGCCTGCCGCAGGCTCAGTCACCTCCTCTCTCTTGCCTGCATCCCAGCTCCCTTTGCCCTCGGATCGGCCACCGGATATCGGCCGCCAGGGCAGGCGTGACGACCTCGGACGGTGCGCCGGATAGTTCTGGGCGTAGCACGGATGCATCGACCTCTGCCTGTCCAGTGCTCCGCAGTCCATTCATGTGCGACCGTTGCGGGTGCATCTCGGTGAGGGGTTCCGTCTGCTGATCGTCTGGTCGAGCATGTCCCGGCCGGCCGCCTCCGCGCAGCAGAAAGCCCTCGAGGCTCAGGCTCTGGTAGGGTCTCCCCGCGTTTAGTTAGCTTATCCGCGTGGAGTTCCATGGACTAACGAGAAACCAGAAAGCCGAACATGGCGTATCCACAGCCACCTCTCAGAGGCAGGCTCTCGAGGCCGCGATCGATGCTGCCGAGTGCTATATGAAGGCCCTGAAGCTAGCCAGCACCAAGGAGGACAAACACCATCTGGACCTGAAGTGCAAGGAATGGATCACCAGAGCAGAGCAGATCAAAAAGGCCAAAACATGGCAGCCAGCGGCACGTGCCGACGCCAGACGTAGATCCAGACTGACCGAACCCGTGTCCACCCGGAAACTGTCAACTCGAGAGGAGATCATTCTTCTCGAGGGTGCCAAGCTGAACGGATTCATATTCCCACCATGGACAACCCCTCCCGATCCGGAGGAGTTCGAGCTAGACCACAGGGAAGGGCCGTTTGTGTATGTACAGATCTTAAAATCTCCCTCACCATAGCCCCATGCTGATATGACTCCCACAGGGATAAACCTGAGCTCAGTCTCTCGCCTCTCCAGCAGGATATCTTTGATGGTTGGAAGCGACCTCACGAGCTTCTAACCAAGACGAGCACCAATGATGGAAAGGACGTGGCTGGCCCAGTGATGTCTGGGTCGGGAAATATTGACCTTGTACAGGACGTGACAACGGATTGCTCTGTTGTGGCCAGTCTTTGCGCTGTGACTTCACGAGCGGAGCGCGGTCATCCCAAGGTATGGATTCAATCACTTTTCCCATGAGTACAGATCTATCTGACACATAGAGTAGCTGTCTTCCTCGCTCATCTATCCCTATGACCATGAAGGCCTCAACCCAAAGCTGTCACCCTCTGGAAAATACATTTTTCGTTTCCACTTCAATGGATGTTATCGGAAGGTAGTGATTGATGATCGTTTGCCGTCATCGAAGACATCCCGGTCTCTCCATGTAGTCGACAGAAATAATCCAAACCTGTTGTGGCCCGCTCTGGTGGAGAAAGCATACCTCAAAGTTCGTGGGGGGTATGATTTTCCTGGAAGCAACTCTGGTACAGATCTCTGGGTCTTGAGCGGTTGGATTCCTGAGCAGATCTTTCTACACCATGAGGATGTGACCTCAGATCAACTGTGGAGACGACTTATCAAGGCCTTCCACTACGGCGACGTTTTGTTGACCGTGGGCACAGGTAAATTAACAGAACGTGAACAGAAAGCTCTAGGTCTGATAAGTGAGCATGATTACGCCATTCTTGATATGAAAGAGTCGGAAGGGCGTCGTCAGATGCTCATCAAGAATCCTTGGGCTGCAGCAGAAGCATCGAGTGCTGGGAAGGACAACATAAACCTTTCATCTGAGTCGCCTCATTACAATCCTCTCTCACCCGGAACATTCTGGATGGACTGCGACAAAGTGTTCCAGAATTTCGAGAATCTCTATCTGAACTGGAATCCCTGTCTATTCAGCTACCGCGAGGATATACATTTTACTTGGGACCTCTCTATCGGACGTGGAATTCCAGGTTGCTTTGCAACGAACCCGCAATTTGCAGTCTCTACCCAGGCTGGCGGTGGTTCTGTCTGGCTCCTCCTTACCAAGCACTTCAGGTCGAATAATCAACAGGCTCGTCAATCTCAATCATTGCTTGATGTGTCGTCAGAGAAGGAGGAACCGGAGTTCATCAGCATATACGTCTTCAAGAAAGACGGGCAAAGGGTCTGCCTCAGCGACGGGGCGATCCACCGAGGACCATATGTGGACTCCCCCAACACACTCATGAGGCTCGAGATGCCCCCGAATACAACTTATACGGTGGTTGCTGCAGAGCAGTCACTTCCCCCGTTGAGCCAAAACTTCACATTATCCGTATTCTCCACATGTCCTGTGAAGCTGGCTCGCGCCCAAGACAGATACTCCCATGTGGCCAAACTCCATGCAGCTTGGACTTCTAAGACGGCAGGTGGCAATGCAGAATCGGCCAGATATCCATCAAACCCGCAGTTTAGTCTACGACTCTCTGAGACGGCTGACGTTTCCATCCTGCTGGAAACACCCGAACCTGATCTGGCAATACATGTCAAGCTCTTTTGGTCAAATGGCAAGCGAGTTGCGACCGTACGGAAGCGTGACATCATCACAGACAGTGGAGACTATCGTCGGGGGTGTGCAGTAGCAGAAACGAATAGTCTAGGGAAAGGTCTGTACACCATAGTGTGTTCGACCTTCGCCCCAGATCAGCTTGGCAACTTCACCCTTTGGGTTTCTACAACAAGCCAGTGTGAAGTGAAGCCTCTCCCCGCTGAAGCCGCTGGAAGACGGGCAGTTATCTCGGATATTGGGATCTTCCCCCCGGGGACCGATAGAATCCTGGCTTCCTTAAGAGTACCCAGACTTACGCGAGTGAAGCTTATTGCAAGGAGTAGAAACTCCATGATAGGTAACCGCGCCGTTGCCCCTTCGCCAATGCTGATGACTGTTGAGCTCGGTCAAGGTCCATACAAGGAAATTTTGGCAACATCAGAGGACGGGGATTACAGTGATGCTGCGTCTGGGATACGTATTGAAGATGTCGATTTACAACCTGAACTTGAGCGGAGAGGTGGCGTCTGGATTGTAATAGAACGAATCGGTGGTCCTGGTGGACAGGTGGAAGACCACATTGAAGTGGAAGCTCTTTCTGAAGAGCGTGTAGAAATAGGAGAGTGGATGCCCGCAGATTTGTGATTGGGTGAGACAGATGTGCTCCTAATAGATGGCGACACCCAGCTACTGTAATCAGGGCATGATATGGGTTCAAACAAGGCGTTCAGGTTTTCGTATAATATTCAAATCCCTTATTTTACAAGAGTATCAGAGTAATAGATGAGCAATGAATGATGAACTCTCAGTGATTCCTTGATAATATTTTGATTCCCGCCATTATTATTCTCAGGTGTGCTCTGTCGCGCAGCGGGAGTTCCTGAAAAGATCCCAGAGCTGCGGGTCGGATGTGCTTCACAAGCTCGAGAGGCCCGCGTGCACGGACACCGCAAAGCTCCAACGTCATCCCGCCTTGAGCGATCTCCCCGCACTGTGAAGGCAACTCCAGCTCTTTCTTCCTAAGAGCTCCAGAATACATCGACTTCATGGCGGCTAACATTCCGGCCAAGTTGAAGCCCGCAGACATTGGGCGCTTTGCCCTCAGGGCTGCCCAGGTCGAGCGGGCGAAACCCGTTATCGCCTATTGGTGTAAGTTGCCTTAACTCGGCCGTTCTCGAGAATTGTGAAAGGAATCTGTGCTGATAACTTGCTTTCTTTTTGCGACAGGTAACTACTGGGTCGTTAACAAAATTATCGAAAAAGGTCTCCATACATCTGACGAAGAGTGCTTACAGTACACGACCAAAATTATGGACAAACTCGAGCAGGTACGCCACCTACGAAGAACGAGCATGTGACGCTGGCCCTTTGCGAAAGCTAATGCTTCATACTCGAAGTTCAAAAGCGAAAATAACGACAATGATGCTGTTACGGATAATGTTGCTGCCCAGGCATATGTTGAACAGTTTGGCTTGGAGGTTTTCAATCGTGCAGACAACGCCGTGAGGGCTAACAAAGCCAGTAGGCACGTCTATGTCCCAACCGGGACTTTCTGACGGGAAGCTAATAATTGAAACTCAGGCAAACTGCAGATACCTTTCAAGCAGCCGCCACGTTTCTTGAACTTTGTCAAATATGGGGCCCGCTCGATCCAGAAATTGCCGCCAAAATCAAGTATGCGAAATACCACGCGGTGCGAATTGCAAAGGCTATCAAGGCTGGGGAGGATCCAAATCTGTCAAACCCAGTTCACGAAGGGGAAGGGCAGATTGAGGAGCTGAAGCCGTTGGATCCCAATGATCCAGATGTGAAGGCACTCCAAGGCGCGGATGCGCCGCGGGTGACGAAACCGCGCCAGCCATCGGTTGAGGAGGTTCCGGATGAGTCTGAACACATGGAACACCAGCTAGCACAGCGATCGAATCTAAATGAATCTATCCACCCATCCAGATCGTCGTCGATTCCTCCTCAGCGAACGCCTGCTGAAGCGAACGCTCCAGTCGGGGGTATGGGTGCGGCATCGGCCACCCCAGATCTTCCCTCAGCACCTGCAGATCTTGCTCCTTCAGCTTTAGTTCCGGATCTTCCAGATACCCCAGCGAATTCACATATTGGCGCAGCACCCCCCTCGGCTGCTACCGACACCTTTCAATCATTTCCTCCGCCGGCACCAAACAAAGCACCTAGTGCACCCGATCTTCCACCCTCTCCTAGCACATTCTATGGAAGACCTCCCTCTGGAGCGCAGCCTTCAGCTCCTGCAGCACCGCCTTCATGGGCGACACTTGGGCCATCTAGTGCCACCTCCCACCATGCACCTGCACCTGCGCCTGCGCCTGCGCCCGTACCTGCTGCAAGTGCAACTTCCGGTGCATCTTCAGCGCAAGTGGTCGATGATCAGTCGATCGCGCTGGCTCAAAAACATGCACGCTGGGCTGTTTCTGCCTTAAGTTTTGACGATGTACCCACAGCAATCAAGGAGCTAAGAAATGCATTAAGATATCTTGGAGCGGAGTGAAGCGCACGTTTTAACGATCCTGGGTCAAGAGGGTGCTGAATAGGCATGTAAATCTAAATAATGAACTATGGGACAGTTATACCACATGATAACCTTGCTCTGACTTTATGTAAAGTGTCATGACCTTCCAGTTGTTGCTTGTTCGCTGTGGCTTAATTCTTAGACTCTTTGTCTTTCACACTTGGTAGCTTGTGTTATTGAAAACACCTTATTAACACAAGACAACATTCAGTATGGCTACTGCAGGAAGATCACTTCTCTCCCTCCAATTTGTAATCCAAATTGTTCTCTGACTTGTTTTTTGGTTTTACTTCTGTCTTATCTCCATCTCATTCTTTATCTCGCCCTCTACCTTTTATCCTGCTCTCTCTCTCATCCTCCCTCTCCCTCCACTCCTCTCTTCCATCCTCTGCCTTGCCTTCTATCTCCATCTCGTCTCCTACATTGTTGTGTACCTTGTCCGTCTGAAGCCGAGACTCTTCTTATGAAGGTCTGACAGGTCCACTTCACCAGCTGTTAGTTGTCTGTTATGATATTCAAGGTTTCCGATGAAAACAAATCCAGGATCATTTCAGCTCAGAGAGGTTCTGGTGACCGCTGGTCTTAACAATCGAACTTCGCTTGGTTTATTTCCATCTACAACCAGTCATCAGGCCTCTGCCCTGAACTTCAACTTCTGTTCATCTGACTTCTACACTGAAGGGGTCTGAATGTGAGTCTGACGATTATCTATCAGCTGTGTTATCTGCTCTGATGTTGACTTGCAAACAAGCTGCACATACTTGAATAGTGAAGAAACTAGTGGGTGACAGCCACTCAGCGAATATGAACTCAGATGAATATACCTCAAGTGGCTCTGATAGGTTGTTTCACATTTTTGATACTTTCTAATATCTCTCAGCTATTCTCTGATTTCACACTGCTCCTGGTTACTCTCTTTCTTGCTCCAACAACTAACAGGCAGAAGACATCCCTCCAGAACCTCAGATCATCATGGCGAGTACACGTCCACGGAGAAGCCTTCATGGCGCTCGGAGTCCTCCGCATGACGCTTCCCCCTCGACTACAAACGCGGAGACAAACGAACTCAAGTTGGCTCTTGATCAGGGCATTCTCACAGTAAAAAACGCGTATCGCGAATTCACAACGTTTCTTGACTTGAAAAGCAACTTCCGAAATGAGTTCTTGACGCGTCTATGGGATCATGTCACCCAGAGTGAACACACCTGGGAGACGCTTTTCGCGAACGAAGGAGAAAGGAGGAAATGTGCAACCGGATTTGCCGACAAAGTCGGCATGGAATACTGGGGAAGTGAGGAGAACAGGAGGTTCTATTTGTTGCCCGACAGCCTGGCAGACAAGGAAGTTCTCTTCATGTATCCGGAACGAAGAGAAGAGTAAGCCTTTTTTTCCTATTTATTTATCATCATTTTGGAATTTTCAATTTACCCGTTCCTTGTCTGATATGATTTCTAGAATCATTCGAGTGGTGACGATCCTACTGGAGAAGAAGGCCAAGAGCGAGATGGGCACACAGCCAGATCCGGAAACAGTAAACACCATCATTCCAAATATTATCATCTGCGTTGACTGAACTAAGTAATTCGCTCTCTCTCTAGGAGAAGTCTTCAAAGCGTGGCCGCGAGAACACTCCAGTCAAAGACTCCAAACGCGGTAAACGCAAAAGTTCACCGAAAAGACAGTCTGCCAATCATGACTGCCCCTCCCCTCAGCTTGGGGATACAGAGATGAAAAATCTGACAGCTGATGCCGAGCAGCCAGTTGGTGAACGGGATAATACTAAATCAATCAAGGCGTCGCCAGACGTCAGGACGACTTCCAGTGTCCCAGAAAAGGAGACAATCCCTGTCGCAGCATCTACCCGAGACGACATCGCAAGCAGCGAGAACTTCAGCTTCCTGGAAGAGAAGTACGCCAAGGTGACCCGATTCCTCGTCAAGGCCTCAACTCAAGGGGACCTCGCTCCGGTATCCGTCCCATTCTACAGGTACTCGTCCGTGTTATCCTTCTTCAGCTTCATGGCCGAGGAGTGCGATCTGCCGAAATGGGACCCCGCCGCCCAGCTCAGCAACGAAATTTCCGATGCGTTCTCGCCGTCCCCGTCGTCCGCGCCCCCCAGCCCTGTCTCCTACGCGTCGGTCAGGTTCGAATGGTCCGGTCACAGCGTCCGGGTCCGTTCAGGCAAGGAGCACGACTGGAACGAGGTGTTGCGCCATATCCACAAGGGGTGGGCCGTGGAGGAACGGAAGCGCCAGATGGAAGGCAACGGTGATGATTACTACTATGGTGCGGATGACTTCAACATCAGCGTCATGCTGCACGTCTCGGGATGAGAGTGAATCAGATCTTGGGGGTGCTTGTCTCGACTTTATTCTTGGCTGTCGTGCGCTTTTCTTTTTTTCCTCTTGCTCCGGCTTTGGGGGCTATCATCATGTGTGTTATGTGTTTTTGTTTCTCTTTTCCAGGGTTTCAGGCTTTCTCCCCTTTTACGCATATCTCTTGGAGTCTTGTCGTGTAATGCATGTCATATGCATCCGACATGACATTTAGGTGATCGCGAGTCTTTTACATGTTCCTCGAAGCGAAAATGCATATCATGGATCGAATTTCTAGGCACTGTGTTGGCGAAAACAGGACGACAGAGAATTATGAATCTACTTCATTAATGCGAAAATAATGAATGAGGAATGTCAAGGCGCATATTTCTGTCTCTCAATTTTCAATGGAACCAAAATTTTCTTTTTTTCCATTTCTTTTTCCTTTTTGCAACCTGTGCAAATGCAGACGTCTTAGATGGAGATCAATTCTCCAAGTGATCGATGCCGCACCAAACTTTCCATGCAGCTCAACAAACCTGCAAGAGGAGACGCGTGAAAATAAAACATGGTGCCATCGATCGAGGAGATGTTCAATAAGTGACGAGTAGTTATAAAGCAAAATAGATGCATTACCTTCCTCGAGGTACTTCCTTTCCCAATTAGCGTCCGGGGGGCCACTGATAGCCTCAAAAAAATGCCAAAGTGTATAGCAGCATTGAAAAACGTGAGCTCTCACAACCCACCACACTTGTCACCATTAAAGACCCGGAGGGCGGGGGCTCACCCTTCGTATGCGGCTGTTTCGTACCCATTCTACTCCAAAGGAGATGTTGAAGCGCGGATCCAAGCAAGCAACGAGAGCGGGACTCTGATTCCATTGAGGCTCAAAGCGCGCTGGTGTTACCAGATGGCGGCAGCCATCAAACACACGCACCTCGTTGCCCACTCCTACCACATGGATATCAAGCCTGGGAACTTCCTGATCGACGATGATGAGAACCTGATCCTGATTGACTGGGAAAAATCGAACGCTTCCCCCACCACTCTTGCGCCCGAGGCTGATGGTACGTGGGATGTACAAGAAGAACGCGTCCCCTCAACTTCGACTACTTCAGCTGCCGGTCCGCAACTCAAATACACGAAATACGAAGGACCAGAGCGCCGAAACATTGATCAAGACATCGGCGGTCACAGCTGGAATATCTGGAACGTCTTTCCCCTCTGGCAAGCCGAAAATCCCAAAGCCCTCGAGCTCGCCGAGGTGTTCAGCCTGGGCAGAAGTATGTGGATGCTGCTTCGACAACCGGACATGGATGGATGGGACGAGATCGAGCACCCGACTGATCTCGTCACGGACTGGACGGACGCGGACAATGCGCCTGAGAGCTGGAGGCAGATGGTCGATCGTTGCATGTCAACAGACCCGAATCGGAGACCGGGGGTCGCGCTTCTAGCTGAATTCTGGGAAGCGGCTACCTCAGAGTTCTCAGACGAAGAAAAATAGAGCTGAGACTCTAATGTTCGATTACATTTCTTTTGGCTGATTTTCTTTTTCCTTTTCGAGGAGCTCCTAAATAGGAGTCTGTTTTTCTTCATGTAACTCTTCTTCCCAGGACTCTCTGATACCGATTCTTCATTCAATGTTTCACGACTCGATGAGCGGTAATATTCATCAATGTCAATGGCTCAAAATTAGACTTGGAGTTCTGGGTCTTCAGTAGTTGCAGTCGTAAGGAGTGGTTCTTAGCAGCTGACAAGACGGGTCCCGATCGGGATTTCAGACCATGCATTCGTGGCGAGATCTTGTTATTCTTCGTGTCCAGTCCCCAAAATGCGCTTTGATCCAATTGGTTTGAATCAGTGAGAAAGGGCTACAGCAATTGTAATCTAGGTGTCCTGATATTTCATATTGTAGATAAACCACAATATGGTATTTGCATACCTACCACTATATGACTGACCAGCAGTGCGCGGTCTAGTCATCAATACCTGATTCGCCCATACGCAACAATAAATTATTAGGTATGGCTTGGGTTACAGGAGCAGATTTCAGGCTCTGGAACTGACTATGATCAATAGACAGCTGCTCAATCCAACCAGCCTCTCAAGCCCAACCCTACAAGGTGCCCCAGATTCGTAGATCCATCTGCCTTCACACCTACCTCCTCCATGTCTTGAAGAATGCCAAAGATGTAGTCACCCGCGCCACTCAGCTCGAGAATACGCGCAATGGCGCGGTGGATGGCGAGGAGTCGAGGGGAAGGGGGGTCAATGGTGTGGTCAGGGCTCAGGTAGAGTGTTCGAGTGACAGGGAATACCTGATCACTTACAGGCAGCATTCTTTCCGTCGAGTCGATTTTGTACCGATGCGGCGGGACCTGATCTGATGTAGGCTCCAATTATATCACAAAACTACCAAACAACCGATGGAGATCAAAGGTTAGTGTATGCGCATTTCTGGGACTGTCGATATTGGGCCCATCGATCAGATGGACGACACCAGGGTCGAACATATCAAGGACTTTAAGGGCGGTTTTCTTTGAGTCGCTCTAGAGTGCCAAGGTCAGTGATGAAAGCGAAGTGTAAATTGCACATTCCCTTTTCTTTTACATACCAGCCCTGAACCTCCACTACCAGTTGACATCAGAGAGTAGGGAAGTATATTGGCTACTTCTAAAATTGAAACTGTCTATCATTTATCAAGGGTCGCCCATCATCGTCTTTGAAACTATCTTCTCGTTGAAGACGATTTCATGCCTCGGCCCAATCAAATTTGTGCGATATCAGACACCGGTGATGGTCACGAATAAGACACTTTTGTCTTAGAGCTGCGATTCGTTCGGTTCTGCTAGCCGCATCTGTAGAGGCTTGGCTTTAGGATTCATTTGGTTTTCGAAGGTATTAGACAAACACGTAAAGTTACACGCTTCAAGATGAGTAAAGGTAAAGCGGAGGAATGCTCCCAGGATGAATAGAAATGGAACTATGTGCGGATGGCTGAAATGAAGGAAGAAAGGCCGATACAATATAGGCAAACATAGATAGCAATGTGACATATCTCTCTTATATCCCTCAGAGCATATAAACATATATCCTCATCATGTGCTGCATTACGCTCATAATAATTAACAACTTATGAAGCAAAATGGGGACCATATGACTAGTGGTCAGTTCAAAATACAGTTCAACAGGGTGGAATAAAAATCGGGTGTTGACCGCGGTAAATATACAGCTAGCATTAACTAATCTCTTCAGAAGGGCGCAAAAGGAGAACTACGAAGTAGCTTATGGAGACGGGCACCGTCCCGCATGTAAGTTCCCATGCAACTCCGGCAGGAGGGAAGAAATAAATGCCTCAGGTTCTACGGTACCTAAACTCCTAGTACTGTACAGTACAACCTCACAAAAAGAGAGCTAGTAAAGCTTAGGCAAATTGCTTCTTGTTAATTAAGCAATCGGAATCCGTCTATCTGCTAATTCTAGAATGTATCCTCTGGGATCGTCAGTAACAGATGATACAGAGGACAGTAGAGATCCCCCATTTGTTATGGATGGCATGGCATGGCTACGTGGTTGCTGCTGGTAGATGGACTACATGCGTAGTCCATTTATCATAAAGGTATGTTTCACCGTACACAGTACTAATAATCCAATATGACCTGGGAACGAAATATGGATGGCATTCCCAAGAAGGTAAGTTTTGATTGGTGTTCTGGTATAAAGTGGGATGGGAACTGGTCGACCGTTGCTGACGTATGGTGGTACGTGGTTTCTCCATAGGCCCTCACTTCACGTCGGCTCAAGCTTGGAGCTTCAGCTCCAATTGATATGTGCTCCGTTGCAGTACGGAGTACCTCACTTGCGTACGTATAGAAAGAGCGACGAATTGATATGTCAACAGTGGGATCAGGTGTACGTCCAGTGACAATGCCCTGCTGAGGTTGAGGCCCAGGCTCTGCTCAGACTCGAAAAAGCGAGATCGAATGAGTTATTATGATCCATTATTATCGAGATCCTGTGCACTGAGCTTTGACCAATTCATCAAGGTTGAACCCGTGCAAACGCACAGAACTCCAGGGGCTCCCGTTGCGGGCCGGCGGTGCCTACTCTGGGCACTCACGCTACCTAACCATCCAGATGCAACCAGTGACCAATCGACACGGCAAACGCGGACAGTTAAGATCCATCGATGATGGACAGGTCCAACTGTCCGAATCCTAAGATCCCAAGGTGCAGAAGTCGGGAACCCGGAAGAACGGCGTTTGGGCCAGCTAGCGGCAGGCGCTCGGGGGCAGCGTTTGGGCGTGCGGGAAGCTTCCAAACTATCGAGGGACCGGGGCGTGGGCAGCGGCTGCCGATTGGCCTGCGCGGAGGTAGGGACGCCGCTGGTCCTGGAGAGCTGGCCGCCATGCAAACTCTATGCGGCTGTGTGTTTGTAATCAATGTATTACGCAGTCGACTGGGTTCCTCCGTTGTCTGTCTTGTTACGCCGAATCTGATTCCTCATAGTTGTAGGTTGTAGTACGGAGTAACTCTGGACAAATGCTTGACGCCCGTTCCAGAGCCCAGCAGCTCCGCGGAGCCCGTCCGAGAGGGAGACACTGACAGAGTCAACTATGTCATCGAGAGGGGCGAGCTGTCGGGAGCTAACGAGACTCGGCGAGTCAGCGGGGTTTGGGAGGGGAAGCCTGAAAGGAAAAATTCCCCAGTAACTCTGAAAGGTTGGTACCTGCTGCTGACTACCTGCCGAAGAATAAGCAGTAGTCGCACGGAAAAAGGGAAAGCAAAGAAGATTTCGGGACCCCTCTGTCGTTGACGTCAGGACTTGCAGGTCAGCGTGGACCAGCCAGCTTCTATCCCTCTTGAGATACCTTGGCTATGGACGGCCAGAGCAGACTGTTTCTAGGGACATAATGCTGTGAGGAATTGACATGCCATGGAACTGCGGTTCGTTCCAAAGGAAGGACCGCCTCGTACCCGAGGTTAAAGACACGGAGTTGCCGTCGATCAGCCCCAGCCCGTTTGTGATATCAACTTGTCGAAGGGATGCTTTGCGGGCCTTGTGCTCCAGCCTCTATGTTGCACAGTGGCACACAGCAAGAGTTAGCACAATCGATCAATCAACCATTAATAATAATAAAATAGTACTCCAAGGAGCTCTTCTGAGACCTGGTAGCACAGCCCAGTGCCACCTATGGAGTAGCTCAGCAGTAGCTCTGGACAGGTTAGGTCCAACACGCCATGCTCAAGCTAGATATGAACGAGTCAGGCGGCTGTCACGGAGGTGAATAGATTCTTTGATCGGCTGCTCACGTAGTATAGACCGCACGCCCTCTGCAGATGTCAACAAACACCGTCACTTCACGTAGAGCGCAAGAACCTGACCAAGGGTCCTTCTCCAGAGTCCCCCGACCCGAGACAGGACCGTCCATACCGTCAACAGACACGATCGCCAGATGGGTACGGCATGCAGGCGCAGGAGAGCCCGGACTCGGGCTTCAGCGATGATCTGATCCCCTGCAGGGGGTCTTCGGGGCGCGTCGGCAAGGTGGCTCGTCCTCGAGCGTCTCAGCGGACGACGGCGTCTTCAGGGGGGCCCACCGCGACGCACGATCGAGCAACTGGTGCTCCTAGGAGGCCCGCTCGCGAAATTTCCAGAGCATCACTATCCCGGACGAGCAGGCGCGCGAACGCGAGACGACAGCATGCGGGCCCGGCTCTCACGTGGCTGGCCGCCCGTTGGCCTTGGCGCGCCGGCCAGCAGCGCTGGCACTGATCGGCGCGAGGGATGAGGGATGGCCAGCAGGGATGCGCATGGCTGTGTCAGGGTAGAGGCCTGCTGGAGGGATCGACATGGTAGGAAGGAGAAGAAGAAGACGAAGCAGAGGAAGAAAAGAACAAGCAGCGAGGAGATACGCAGGAGACACTCGCCCTCGTCCTCCACCGACTCCGCCAGCCCGATCCCCTAAGGATAATTAATCTTCCATCATCGGGCCTCTAGCTCCCCCTGGGCCTTTTTCTACCTCTCTCTCTGCCTCTCCACGACTTCCCCCCAACCGTTGCCGGTGCCGTGGCCCGTCCGTGCTATCCCTCTTCCACCGTCTTGATACCCAAGCGCTCCGCCTCAGAGACCAAGCGCTCCTAGTCCAGAGCTGCCCCGAGCATCGTCGCAGACCCAGGACATCGTTCAGGAACATCGCCTTCATCCGTGTTTCGAAGCAGATTCTTAAGAGAAATTGCTTCCTGCAAGCCTTCCTGACCTGATACCGTCCTGCGCGGGGTGCCAATACGGCCTGAGATCCTTGCGTATCGAGCTTTCGTCACTGAGCCATTTGGCCACCGATTGAACAGCGACAGAACATCGAGTCGTCCATCCCACAGTCGTCATGTCTGGCAACGGGGCTTCGAAGAAGCCGTCTGTGCTGATTGTCGGAGGTCTAGGTGCATACTGCCCGTCACTGGCTCGCTTCGTCGAGTCCGCCTCTCTCTGGTGTCAAGTTAACTGATCCCTTCTGGTATCAACCCACTGCAGGATTCATTGGCCGTTTCCTCGCCCTCTACCTCCATGAGAACAACCTAGCCTCCGAAGTCCGTCTGGTGGACAAGGTTCTGCCTCAGCTGGCGTGGCTGGCGCCCGAGTTCGAGGAGGCATGCTCGAAAGACAAGTTTGTCCAGGCAGATGCCAGTCGTGAGCGTACGTAGCGGACATGCACCCCATTTACTCCCCCTAGTTCCTGGAAGTTGTCAGCCAAGCCGCTCTTCGATAATCGTTGCTAAATCGATCCCGCATCTCTAGAGTCGTTTTCGCGAGTCTTCGACCGAGCCAACGGCGAGCAGTTCGACTATGTGATCAACTGTGGCGGCGAGACCAGACATTCCCAGCCCGACGAGGTCTACGAACTCCGGAGCTACAACCTTTCTGTTGCCCTGGCCCGCGAGGCGGCTCGCAGAGGGGTTCGTGCCTTTGTCGAATGTTCCACCGCCCACGTCTACAAGGCCGGTTCGACCCCTCGGAAGGAAGGGGACAAGAAGGAACCGTGGCACAAGCTGGCCAAGTGGAAGCTTAAGGCGGGAGAGGAAATGCGCAAGATTCCGGGCCTCAACCTCGTCGTCGTGCGGTTCCCCCATGTCTACGGTCCATACGACTCCGGGTACTTCGCCACGGGCATCTGCTTGGCGCGGGTGTACAAGGAACTGAACAGGGAGCTTGAACTGCTGTACACGAAGGATCTCAAAGTCAACACGATCCACGTCAAGGACGCCGCTCGTGCATTGTGGATTGCGGCCGAGTGGAGGGCCAGCAAGGGTCCAATTGCCCCTGACGATGACTCCACCCCGACCGTCTTCAACGTCGTCGACCACGGCGACACGCGCCAGGCGCACATCGCGGAGGCTCTGACCTCCGTCTTCGATATGCAGGTTTCATTCGTCGGTTCCCTGGCGTCTCAGGTCGCCAAGCTCAACCTCGACGAAGTCGTGGACGACATGAACGAGCTGGTCCTGCAGACCTGGGCTGACCTGCTGCAGAAGAAGGGGATCGAGCGTGCGGGACCGATCAGTCCATTCCTCGAGAAGGATATTCTCAAGGAATGGGACATGTCCATTGATGGAACCCTCTTCGAGCAGACGACAGGGTTCCGGCCCGAGAGGGAAGCCTTCAACGCGGAAGGCGTCAAAGAGATGGTCGAGAGCTACAAGCGGATGGGATGGTGGCCATGATATGATGAATGAAAGCGCAGGTACTTTTACAGAAAAAGAAAACACGACCCAGTTCCAGATACTCTTATTTGCACGGTGATCATCATATCACGGGAAAGGATAGCGATCACGAGCCATAACGAATCAGAACCTTGCGTACTCTACGACCGACCAACGAATATCCCGCATCTAGTTCCATCATTCAGTTTGCTGCCCTATTTGATTGAGGTCTTCTTTCCATCGCGTTGCGGTCAGGGGCAGAGACAGTTCTTTCCCAAACCGTGCTTGGCATTGTCATTGTCCTCGCAAGCATCAACATCATTTCCATCCTGTCTTTATACTTTTCTTGGATGTAATTCTATAATTTCTCTCACCTCCTTTCGTATATCCATCCTAGCGAAAAAAAATTCTTCCTTTCTTCGAGCCTCGCTTCTGGTTAGCGAGAGTTTTGATTTTTCTTGTTTCCTTTTACCATCTACCATCCTGATCTAGGGTAGATAGTATCTACCAGGGAGGCCGCTTATCTTTTATTTTGAGCGATCTGTGATCCTGCCTGTTAAATAAATTCTTGAATATATTCCCAGTATTTTTAAGCGGTCTTAAGAGTCATCTCCATTTTCTTTTTTGTCAACACACAAGAAAGAAATTTGTCTGGTCTTCGCAGACCGAGTTTGTTTGTCGAGAAGAAGATACAATATGAATGGAATGACTAGTTTTTCGTTCAGCGTTCTCCATCTCCTCTCTGACACACTATCTCCTCTCCCTTCTTCTATTCCGCTCTACAGAAGGCTCGTGTATATAAGGCGTTAACTGCCCAGGTAGTCAATAAGACAGAAGAATCGATTTGCCAAGTTCAGTATCTAAGATACGGAATATCATTGTTATTATTAATTTTTCCCCCTTCCCCAATCCCTCTGCATCCTTCCCTCCCTCCTTCGGCTCGTCCTTTGCGGGAGACTGTAAGAAATACTAGAGCTACCCAGGGTTACAGTACCCTGATCTTCTTCTCGTAATGACAGTCTAGATCTGAGCCCCCTGATGCACATACATACTTACGGACCTAGGCATCAATAATGTACAGTATGTGCTGCACTTCTACCCATCATCTATACGCACAGGCATGGACTGTATGTACATGTACATGTACTTGGGGTTATTATTATTATTTTCCCCTTGGTCTAGGTAATCATTGCCCTGGAATTAATTTAATAAAATAAATACTCTCTGTACCTTACTGTAACGACAGGCCCTAGAGACTAGGCCCAAAGGGTCGTTGGGTTTATCTTGAAGACAAGAAACAAGGGGGTGAGCAATATAATGGTAAGAATAAGCCTGTGTTACTAGCAATGCCTATATGCCAGGTTGCTATGTGAATCGACCACGAGGGTCGAAATCTATCTGAAAGGAGCGTCATTATATACATGCCGGTTCCCTGGGTCCTGGTGATCACAGTGATCATGGTGATCAAGGTGATTGAAGTGATCGTAGTCATGTGCTGATCAGTTCCTTCCCTCGGTCCTATAATTATCCGGCCTTTGTATGGCAAGGTCCATAACAATGTCCTGGATCTCCCGGACTACGGTGGCCCTGGTCGGGGCGATGGTGACGGATTTGGTCGGGAGACCCAAGACAAGGACTTCTGCGGTGTGCACTCTGCCAGACATGATAATATTATTTAGTGTCTAGATGAAGGGAAGAAAAGACCTGTCTCCGGAGCAAGGATGTTAAGAGGAAAAAAGAAATCAGACGAGGGGCAGTCAATGTTAGGGTTTATATACCTTCCCGCAGGGACCCCAGCGCCCGCTTGTCTAGCTGCAGCCAACAGGGGCGTAGACTAGTTCCCAAATACAGTATTCTGAATGGATGGCATTGCAATAGGCTAAGCTAGCGAAATACTACCTAGGCATATCAGCCAGTCAAGTCTTGTTTCCGCATGCTCTGTGAGTTCATCACTCATGTGACGTTCAACCTTCAATTTGGCTTGATCATTATGATTACTTTAAAAGCTGATCAGAAGTGTATCGAGATAATAGTCCTGGCATGGGTACAGACAAGTACGGAATTAAATTGCTCGTATGCACTATGGTTCTTAAGCGCAGTGCGAATCTCCTGGAAGAGTACTCTATCGTAGCCCTAGACAGATATATCAACTCTATTCCTGCCACACCATGATAAAAGTCGACGAGATCATCGACCAGACCTTCTGTCTATACAACAAGCTAAAGGATTTAAAGCTAGTATAGACGATGTCTACTCCTATAAGCACTATTTAGTATATATAATTTAGTATATAATCTTGATATAGAAACCAATTAAGATTATACTCTCTCTATATAAATATAAGATAGATCATGTAAGCGTTTCTGCGAATATACAATTCTTGTACAGTAGATGTATTTTTCATGTCGCAGGACGAGATGTCAAAATATCGTCGCATAGATCCTAAACCAAAAGAATTAGGGCTGTTAATTTAGGAATATAAAGAAAAGAAGAAAGAACCCGAGAAAGCAAAAAAAAAAGAATGAAGTAGATAAGAATAAAACAAGAGGGTAAACTCACCCAGTTGATTATCTCCGCTGCATCCATCCATCTTTGAATATCACCCTCCTGAAACAAGGCCAAGTCATTGCGAGGGGCAAACTGATCGCCTATGGAAAGTCCTGACGAATCCCGCTGTGTATTGTCTTGACTTTGAAGCGCGGGCAATGGTTGGTGGTTCGATGCTAGATATTAGAGTTAGACGATGAAATGTAATATAAACTCAGATAACGCACCTTGCATGATCGTTATGTCATTGTTGTCGACTTGCACTGAAGCTGGATCCTTCCGGTCCAGCTTGTTCAGCATAATACTGAGCGTCTGGTATGCACTCAACGCCTCGGTGGATTGACCGCTCGATTCGCGCCAGATGGCATGTGATTCCTCGAGCGCCTGGAGGAGCTCCTCTTCTTTGAGAGGGGATGTCGTCTGCTCGGTCTGATGACGGCTTCGCCGCCGATGATCAATGTCCAGACACAGAATCATCGCCGCGAGCAGGAAATCATGGCTGCTGATAGCGGACACCAACCACTTGTTCTCATGTAAGAGACCGTCCGGTTTGGTCTCGGCGTGGATCACGGCTTGATGGCGGAGGATCTTCCATGCTGCTTCGATGCAGGCTGTTCGAGAGTAAGAGTACTGTGACTCGGACCAGGCCAGGATCAGATACTTGCGGTGCAGGATGCAGACAGTTTTGAGGAACAACAAATCCAGATTGAATCGCTGCATGATTAGATGGGGCGGGTCGAGTATTGAACTTCGAACAGGTCGCATTTGCAATGGCGGCGGCGTGGAGGCATACGTGTCTCGCAACTGCCGGTCCCAACGCATGACGTCGTCATAGCTCGCGGGTCGAATCGAGCTGGTCAGATCGGAGATTTGCCCATACACCGCGGCCAGCTTGGTTTTTATGATGGTATAGGAGACCGCGGTGAGTTCGTTGGGTGGTCGCCCCGGCGGCATCACCGACGTGTTTTTATCAAAGTCTTGGTCGTGGAGATTGGCCGGTGGCTCGGTATCTACCTGGGAGAGCTTGATCAGAAAAGGCTGGCCGACTTGCCCTGACCCCAGCGTCTCCAGCGGCAGCAGTACTGCCCACACGCGACGACGCATCTCCGCGTCAAAGGCGGAAATCCGTCCGGGGTAGTGGCGGGGATGGCGGTGATAGCCCATGCGAAAGGCGAGGCGGACAACCATCCCAAAGACCAGCCACACGCCAAATTGCGTCTCGTTGCTGCGGAAGTATTCCGAGCAAAGATACAGCAGGAGCGTTTCGATCGTATAGGGCGCATTTTGCGTATAGTCAGCCAGCTTCAAACATTGGACCGCCCGGCGACGGTAAAGGAGGACACTTTCTTCTGGATAGGCCTCAGAGTCAATCGGTCGACGTCCAGCACGCAGCGAATATAGCGTCGCCAGACACATGATGCAGAATAATAGCCCAAGCCACATGATGGGGGTGGCCTGGGGGTTTTCCCAGAATTGTTCATACTGGTACATGTCAGCGTGTACATTTGAAGTCGTTCATCTGGCCTACCTCGACTTGGAAGGTTGGCGTATGGAGAATGACTGCGCCAGTTAGCCGGCAGCACTGTAGATCACTACAACCGACAACCTACCAGATAGTCCATCCACCGAACTGAAGTAACGAGACACCAGTCGATCGACGACGGGTCGCGGTGGTATCGAACTGAGAATCTCCGTTCTGGTAGGTAAATACGAATCGCTGCGAAGAAGCTCGGGGCCAAAGTGATTGTCATTCGTCAGTGCATGTTGTCGCTCGAGCTCGCTATTGCTCTCCAAGAAATCTTTCACTTCTGCGATCTGTATCTATCAGCGTGGTCCAGTATTGATATATGGGATGAACAGAATTATCCAGAATCGCCGCCCAGTGATTTGGCGAGACATATATCGTCTGGGCGTCGCGAATCTGCATGCGTCCAATGGACTCGCAAACTTCCTTTCCTGTCCCTGCCTGGTGGTCGTGGGTAACTGGGAGAGTTGACAGAACAGGACCAGGACGACTGTCTGGTAGCTGATCGAGAGCTGCTGCAGCTTGACCATTCCGATCCTCCACCAGAGACCGGATCAGCTGCTCGAGGTCATGGATCCGTCTGCGCACGTGGACAATGTCCGAATCGGCCTGGGCGTCAGAATTCATGAAGCGGCATGACGAAGCTAGACCGCGTCTGACACAGTTACCACATGGGTGATTATGGTCACATTTCAATCTACATCCAGTCAGGGTATTGAAAATCAATAGATGATAGAAGGCTCACTTTTTCTGACGGCAGAAGCTGCAGGAGAGCTGCAGCCGTTCCTTTCTTTTCGGCAGAGATGCCGACATGTCGCGCTCCGGAGATGGCTCTCAAGTCCGGTCATGCAATGACTGGAACAGACAAGAGTAGTTAGTCTATGACGCAGTTTGCATCAGCATTTGTTTGAATTCCGTCTTCGATTGCAGGGAAGGCTGGAGTGAGCTGAGTTGGAAGCGGTGATTCTGACGAAATCCGGTACCGGAGATACCGGGGTAATTTTTAATTGCAGCGGAAGAACTCAATATTACATGTAACATTTGGCAATAGATATAACCCAGTATGGTTAGATTTAAGGATCAGCAATATCTATGCTGGATTATACGCTCGCAAATATCGTAAAACTAGAAGTATGCTCAACTGAGACTTGCCCCTGTTCCACACATACCTGAGGTATGAAATAGCCCAAAATAGCCTGGTTAGGCTGTACATGTATCTATTCCATTACATGTCAGCACAGGCAGGCAGATATAGGAATAGAACTGCTAAATTTAAAGAATAAAATTTGAAGATTTTTTTGTTAGTCCGGTTCTTTCTTGTTTTTTCTTTTTCTTTTTCTTTCTTATTTCCCTTTCCTGATTTATCGACTAACCAAAATACGTCGTTCGGAGAAACGACTGATCTCCGGAGCCATTCCTGATGTCTGCCCCTTCGAGAATATTTTTAGCACGCTAAGTTGGAATATAGAGGAGAGACGAACATATATAAAAAAAACTCCTAACATGCTGTGCTGCATTTGCCATTTGATTGAGCTGATCTTTCTTATAGATAACACTTGTCGGTGACCATTCTGAGAAACTATATAACTCTACTTTTTCCAGAATTGATCTGATTTACAGCAACTAGAAACCCTTTCATACTTCCAATTGTTTACTGACAGCACCCCTAATCATCTTAATATTGCCTATTCAACATGTCAGCCCTAAGTCAAGCGTTTCCCTGTCCTCCAACCTTCACAGAGCACAATCTCCCCGATCTGTCCGGCAAGGTACGAACAAACAAACCACAGCAATAGCAACACACTTTATTTATCTTTTTTACTCATTCTGAATTTTCTTTCTTAGGTATTCATCGTCACCGGCTCCGCCGTCGGAGTAGGCTACGAACTAGCCAAGATCCTCTACGAGAAGAACGGCACGGTGTACATCGCGACGCGGAATAAGGAGAAAATCTCCCGGGCCATCGCATCCATCCAGCAGGAGCATCCGGACAGTCGAGGCCGTCTCGAGCCGCTGATTGTGGATCTGGCAGATCTGACGACCATCGGGCCGGCAGCAAGGAAGTTTCTGGCGCAGGAAAGTCGGCTGGACGTGTTGGTGCACAATGCGGGAGTGATGAGGCCGCCAGCTGGGAGCAAGTCGAAACAGGTGGGTTGGATGCAGCATATTGAACTGAACTCTTAATATACAGTAAAACATATGCAGCTAATGAGCTACTACTGCAGGGCCACGATCTCGAAATGGCCACTAACTGCCTCAGCCCCTTCCTGCTGAACCACCACCTGCAGGACATCCTCCAGCGGACGGCCCATCAGGTCGCAAGTCCCGGCAGCGTGCGCATCGTCTGGGCGACGTCGCTGCTCGCCGTCGGCACCATCAAGGGCGGAATAACGTTTGATCCGGCGACAGGCAGTCCGAAGATTCTATCTGACCCGATGAACAACTACATGCAGTCGAAGGTGGGGGACGTCTTTCTAGCGCATGAGTGGGCGAAGCGGTTGGGAGGGGAGGGGATTTTGAGCATGGTATGGGAGCACTTTCCCCTTGTATTGCATCACTTTCGTAGGACAATATGCTGATGATGTACGCGTAGAGCGTTAATCCAGGCCTTATGAAGACGGAGTTACAGCGACATGCGCATCCGATGATGGGCAAAATGATGGTATGTAAAGGGAAATCTAGAAGAAAAATCAATCAACCTTTACCATCGCTGATCTGATTTTCTTTATGACCTACAGCAACTCATCTTCAAACCCGCCAAATACGGCGCCTACAGCGAACTCTACGCCGGATTCTCGCTTGTCCGTGATCCAGACGAGAAGGCCAACCGGCTGTCGTGCATCGCGTACCCCAGCGTCTGCGGCCGGGCGGCTTGGATGGCGCCGTAGTCGTTATTCGTCTTGAGGAACCAGTTGTAGAAGCGGTCGAAGGAGCGTTGCTCGAAGTCGGTGTATGTTGGCTCTTGGCCAAAGAAGGACGGTTTGTAGATTCTGAGCTTGAAAAAGTCAGCAATTATATGAATATTTTTAGCTCTCATGCGTTTGTGATAATTGCTAGCTACTGACAATACTCTGATGCATTCCACATTCAGAGTGGAAAAAAAGGGAGTGGCAATCTCTGCATGCTATTAATATAATATCTATCATATGCTCTTCCATTTCCTCCCCTTCCCTGTATCTAGCTGTTTACGATTCTCCATGCAATATAAGTTGAATTTTTATTAGTTTACCTCTAGGTGGCTAAAACGCAACGGTGGCATGCAGCCCTTCCAGCTCACGCTTAAAGTTCCGATGCTGTGAGATCTGGTAGAAGAACTGGCCCACAAAGTCCTTCGCATCCTTGAGGATCTTGAACCCCTCGCTGAAGCTCTCAGGCTTCTGCTTCCCGCCCACGGTGACGACGCCGTATGACTCGACGACGTTGGGCTCGTTTGGAGTGGCGAACTGCAGACTGGGAACGACGCTCAGCACCTGCTTGACAAGGTCGACAGCCTCGCCCGTCGCGGCCAGAGCCTTCAGGTGCCCGAAGGTCTCGGTGATCCAGTACCGGATCTGCCCGTTCTGGGCCAGCGTCTTGACGTGAGAGCCGCCTGGGATGAAGGTCGCGTCGAACAGGGTCGAGCGCTGTCCGTCGTACTGGTGGTCCGGGATGACGCCCTTGGAGGTGGTTCTGTCTTCGCCTTCGGCGAAGATGGGCTGGCGCTTGGTGCCGATGATGAAGGGCAGAGCGTTGGCGGCCTTGACGGCTGCTTTGATGCCCAAGAACGCTATCGGGTCGTAGCCGTCGCCGATTATGATAGCCACACGGCGGGACTCGATGGTTGGGTTACGAGGATAGAATTCCGTGAAGGACAGCCGGGCCGCTCGCTGGCCTTTGTTCTCCTTGAGGGCTCTCGTCGGGATCGGGGCGCCGACCATCTCGGCGACTTTCTGGGCGAGCCCGAGGTCGATTTCGGCCAGGCGTTCGCCGGCCAACCGACTGTAGACGGTTGGGTCGTCGCAGTGGTCAAGCTCGAAGCTGAATGCCTTGGTAAGATGGAGCTTTTCGTGCTCCGACAGGGAGTTATAGAACATCTGCGCTTGGTTATGATGTTCACGGAATTTATAACTCAAGGTGCGCTGTTTGAGGCCGTGGAATGTCGACGGGTATGTTACGAACCCACCTTCCTCGGGTTTGGTCGGTGGACAAGCTTCGAAGCGGTTGGGCCAGTAGTTAACAGTTCCCTGTGTGATCCTATGTCGCGACTGGCCGTCCCTGTTGTGGTTGAAAACAGGACATACGGGACGGTTGATTGGAAGCTCTTCCCAGTTAATTCCCAGTCGGGTAATCTGGGTATCGAAGTAGGAGAAGTTGCGGCCATGGAGTAGAGGGTCATCAGAGAATTCTATGCCGGGGACAATGTGGCTGGTGCAGAAAGCAACTTGCTCTGTCTGGGTGAAGAACTCGTCCGGATTGCGGTTAAGCTCCAGCTCTCCGATGATACGGACGGGGATGAGATCCTCGGGCCAGAGTTTGGTGGCATCGAGGAGATCAAATTCGAAGTCATGCTGTTTCTCCTCTGGGATCACCTGGATACCAAAATCCCATTTGGGGTAGATCTTGTTGGCAATGGCCTCCCAGAGGTCTTTCCGGTGAAAATCGGGATCCTGGCCAGCAATTTTCTGGGCCTCATCCCAAACGAGTGAGTGCAGGCCAAGCTTGGGGATCCAATGGAACTTGACAAAGGAGCGTTTGCCCTCTTTGTTAACGAGAACGAAAGTGTTCACACTGAATCCTTGCATCATACGGAACGATCGTGGAATTGCTCTATCAGACATGATCCACATGAACATGTGTGTCGCCTCGGGATGCATATATACGAAGTCCCAGAAGTTATTATGGGCCGTCTGCGCTGTAGGGACCTCATTGTGTGGCTCCGGCTTGACAGCGTGAACTTAGTGCAGTTAGTTGCTAGACCTGACAACGGGTAGAATACGAGATCGCGTACCGACATCGGGAAACTTTATAGCTTCCTGGATGAAGAAGACAGGGATGTTGTTGCCCACTATATCCCAATTACCCTCGTCGGTGTAGAACTTAACCGCGAATCCTCGAACGTCGCGGACTGTGTCGGCACTACCCCTACTCCCTTGGACAGTGGAGAAACGGACAAAGACTGGGGTGTTTCGCGACGTGTCCGTCAGTACTCCTGCGTGGGTAACATCCGCCGCGCTCTCCTTGAGTCTGAAGTTTCCGAAGGCACCTGCTCCTCGTGCATGAACCACTCTTTCTGGAATGCGCTCGTGATCGAAGCGGTGAATCTGGATGCGAGTCAAATGCTGCAACCGAGCTTTCATTCGGGAAGAGAAATTGGATATACCTTCTCTCTAGCAAACTGATCTTCCAGGAGGGATGGACCAGTATGCTGGTAATCCACAGCCTTCAGCCAATTGTCGGTATTGCTAATAGCAACGCCATGGTCTGACGTAAAGGGGCACTTTGTGTGGATATTGTCAGTGTCGCGCTCCAAGTCCACCAGCTTCTTGTCCCTCGATGTGGTGTTCTTGATGAGGTCCTGGGCCTTGTGTAGCCCACCAGCAATTGTAGCAGCCATTTACTAGCGAGTTTAGTTTCTGCTCAGCAACACGCGAATTGATTACTGCTGTGCAAACGGAGGATCAATTGGAGGAGATCTAGCCATTCAGATACTCCAGAAAGCTCAATTCGCATCAGAAGTCATTTTTGCATGAGCAAGCGCTTTCATTGCTTATGTATACCACGTCTCTTGACACGCGTCGGATGATATCCGGAACGTGCCTAGGTAAGCATGACGTCCTCGACGTCACCTTGACATGCCCGCTTAGCATTGCGAGAACACTCATTGGTACAATTGACGCTGAACTCCAGTAGATGAGAGCATGACGATAATCGGGTAGTCCGGTTCAAGCGGGGTTGACAGGAAACGAAAAATTCCGGTTGCTGACGGCGCATCGACTGGTTGAAGACGCTATCTCTGAGAGCCAAAGACATGGAACAAAAGGATTCCCTGCAGCATTGTCCAATACTTTGTAGGTAAAAATCGCTGTGATAGATAGCACACTCACGGGCGGGAACTTAGATGCAGGATCGAAGAGATTTAACCTGCATGGGCGTCGGGACCCGTTGTTGCTGCTCTACATCGGTGGTTTGTAATATATGGGGCCTTTGCAAACAATTCGTCAACAACTGCTCATTTATGTGCCCATCATCTCTGACCTTACCGTTTTGTCAAGTAAGTCGAGCTGTCTTCAAGAGACAGCGTGAAGAATCAGACAAACCTTCTTGAATTTCCTGATAGTCAAATGGCACTACACCAGGTTGCCAGGACAGTCACCTCTCCCAGAGCTAAGTGCTTCGTTTCGTATTCTCGGGTTTGTAAACCATGGAATGACAGTCCAAGAACGGAAAGCAGCTTATATGTGGTAAGGGAACACAGGACTTACAATTCATGTCATCTTCACATGCATTCTTCAGGAGATAGAGCCTAGCTTAATATCTTTGTAAACGGCAGTTTAGGTTTGATCAACTTTCGCGGATTGCTGGGAAAATGCACCTTTCGGCACTTAATAAAGGAGATTCGAACTAAGATTGAAATTCCAAAAGCCGAAGTTTTCACTAGGAAAGCACAGCTCGCTAACCTATGACCTGAGCCCTGGTCGGACATTATTATTGTCGAAGCCAATGACGAAGACGGTGACAGACCCAAAGGAGGAGCCAAAGTCAATGACCTCCAAGCTCCCTAACAAAGCAAACCATGGCCGCTAAGAAGGGGAATCTTTACTCTGGATTTTCCTTTCACTAGAGCTGTGTATAAGACCCATAGACTTAGTACGTGAAGGCGCAGCTGAAGCCCTGTTTAGTAGACGCGTCGGGAGTTGTGAATGAGCGACAACCACCCGCTCATAGTTGTTGTCGAGTAGGATAAAACTGAGGAAGACTAATTGTGGGTTTGTACTAGAGAGGCAGACATAATGCTTCTGAATTGCGCCAGTTGCCAACATTGTTTCATCCCTCAAGCTGATGGTGACTGTCTTTCTGCATTAACCTCAGATCCTATTGTTAGTGAAAAAAATAGCGTATGCTAGGAGTGAATCGCAAAGCACATCATTCAAACAGGCGCAGAGGAGTCGAAAATGTGATAGGAAAAGCTGCTACGTCGATAAGACTGCGCCGTCGTGGTTGTGGAGAGGACGAAGCAAGGGGCGTCAGGAATCGTGCGGGAACACGGCGCCAACCGCGCCTTGGAAGCTGTGGAGAGATTAGCTGTAAACACCAACAGGCCCTGAGAACCGTCTTGATCGCTGCCGGTGCGAGCCATTGAATGCCATGGAGAAGCACCAAAAAGCTCAGGTGTATTCTCTCGGGTCGATCGTATGCTGGTGGAATTCCGTCCCACCGCAGAGCAAACCGCCGCTTCTCTCCGGAGAAGCAGGATATCATTCCGGGAAATGATCTATGGCAGCTTCATTCAATGATGCACCATCGATTGGCTCGTATCCCAGTTGAATGTGAGGGATGGTAAGTGTCGATAGCTCTAGGGGCTCTTGTCATGTCGAGCCCAAGGGATATATGGGAGGCTGTCGTCTACCCCCGCAATCCCAATGGCAAGATCCGACCGCAGCGGAGGCCGCCCGCCATGGTAGAGATCAGTAGCTGGATAAAATGGCAGCCCTCTGATCTCCTCCGCATTGTGTGCTTGCTTGTGACCACCGGCAGTGACACTTGCTATTCAAAGGTCGACAATTGAGTGCTACCACTGCTTGCAGAGTCTTATTAACCGGTGAGAAATTCACTTCGCGACCTGCCCAATAATCCCGGTAAGACCAATTAATGCTGACTTACGCGACAAAGGAATTTGACCTTCATCGCCAATTCCATGCTGACCGTCAACTTGCGCTTCAGAGCCAAGGTATATCAGACAGAATGGGCTACAATAACGGCAAGCCAACTACATCGCAAAGGGTAATCTTACGGGGAGCAGAGATTCTCTCGCTGTTGGAGGGCAAGCCTTTGAACGGTACATACCATTCCTCGGTAGAAACTGGGATGCCTTGTTAAAGGTATCGGTATTAACGAGCTACTTGCAGACTTAGCCCAGGCAGAGTCAGCTGTGGATACTTTCCAGGATACTCTGCGCTTGTTCCCCCCTTATCGGGAACAGGATGACACCACGTCTGAGGAGGAAGGTATCCGTTGTCCAGATTGTGAAGCTGTCTTTTCCTCACCGTACGCTCCACATAAGTCCCAAGGCTGACTCTGCCGTTGACATTCTGACGCGTTTCCAGGATTGAGATAGAACAACACTATCTTACGAAATATTGCCGCGGTGCTGCTGTCGTCGTCTATGTCATGACACAAAATCGGTAAGGTCGCTCCCTGCCTGGACCTATATAAAGTGCCCCATCTTGGATCGCAGTTTGCTATCCTTGTGAAAGACGCTGATCTTTTCCGACCGCTCCCAGTCATGTAAAGAAAGGTTATAGAGTTGAGAAGAAGTCAATTCCTTTGGACAGTCAGCCATTCCGAATTCCGTGCAGGAAGTGCGAGGAGCAGTTCACTAGTGAGGAGGACAGAAAGGCCCACGAAAAGACACGTGAGATCGAGTTGCTCCTTTTCCCTGATCAAGTCTAACGATGTAGCATTCAGATAAGTCGGAAAACCAGAAATGTGTTCACTGTGAACGGACATGCGATACCTTGTTAGTATCAGGACAAAATGGCTAGCTTCTTTCTGTCGAGGCTGTTACTGACTGTAACATATCAGATATGAGCTGAATCTCCACTACGATTGGCACAATGATATGGAATATCGACTGTTTCGAGACGAGACATCGAAAACTAATCGTAGCAGAAGCTCAGGCATTACATTTTCAACTAAGCATGCTTCCATAGCAACCCACGTGACTGGCTCGAGCGTCGAGGCAACAATTTCGAATACATCGGGTGGGAAATCAATGTCCCAGAAGCTTTCATGGCCGTTAAAAAGTAGGTTGTAATTTGGGTACGCTATCTGTAGTACGTTTTGAGCCTAACAGTTACTAGAATACGCTCAAGGAGATGATGGTGAGCTGGTTGCAATCAGCTTCATTAGTGCAGAAGATTTAGAGAGAGGTAAAATGATGGACAATATATTGTTCATCTATTTTCCAAGATGAGCTTTGCAAGCTGACATTGAGGCCAGTGTATGCACCGAATGGTGCCTTTCAAGAATTCTCAAAAAGCAACATCACCGTATCGCCTACTAGCCAACTAGTTGCAATCCCAGAGTCGGATTATACAGGTATGTAATTTTGCTTCTGAATTTCCTTTAGCGTCAATACAAAGCATGGGTAACATGCTCTAGGATCAGCTTACGAAGATGCCGCCGTATCGAACGTCGACGCCAAAAATCTGGTGACCACTCTCTGTAAAGACAGAGGAGTGCATTTGAACAAGATGAGCATCAACCCAAATGACAAGCCGTCTTCACAGAATGCAGTATCCCACGATACGGGTTTATCTCGGAAGAAATCCCTCCTTCGGATAATGTTTGGTCAGAAGTTTTCCAGACGTAAGCATAGATCTCTGCCCCTTCGAGCTATCAATTACTTACCAATTTCCAGAGCGGTCACAGACTAGCTCATCACCCAATCGTGGCAGAAAGCTTGAAAAGAAGGCCGGTATCCAGTTCTCCATGTCCAAAAATCCGAAGGACAATGCCCAAGCCACAAATGACGTGGGCAGAGAGAAAACTGGATCAGTAGATGGTAGAGAGTCACCTGCACTCAAAAAACAGATACCGGGGAACCTGTCAGACATTGCTAGCGAATGGGGCTCTCTTGAAGGCAGTCAAGGGCCATTTGTTCACATTCGGTATCACTCTGCTGGAGCTATTATTAACGATGTCTCTGGACGCCAACGAATCCTCTCACTGGACCGGATTGCTCAGGTATACTTGCAGATCAGCGAGGGTTTTTCTTCAGCCGCGATGAGGACCAAAGCGAATGCACTGCAAGCTCGAGCCGAGATAACTTTGAGACGGGGTAATGCTGAAGTCGCGATTTCAGAGTACCATAGAGCTTTGAACATACTTAGCAAGACCCCGGGCTTGGATGTTGATAAATTATCACGAGCGGCTATCTTGCACGAATTAGGGCAGGCGTATATGATCATGAACCAAACTGGAGACTCAGAGGCGTGCTATCTGGAAGCTTTGGGACTGTACAAGAGGAACTTTGGACGGGACTATCCGACGAATTTTGCCATTCTAAATGACCTTGGAATTCTTTGCGAGAGAGACGGATACGCCACTGAAGCTGCAAAACTATACGAGCGGTCGCTCGCAGGTCGGCTGAGGGTACTCGGGCAGAACGCCCCAGAAACATTGAGCAGCATACAGGACCTTGCTACTATCAAGATATCACTTGGTGATCTGGAATCCGCCCTTCTCCTATTTGAAAAGGCTGTTCCTACCCTGGAGACAGTCCTCGGCTTGCAGAATGAGAATACATTAAACGCAATGGATAGTCTTTGCGTTCTATATCAGAGACTCGGGATGAAAGAGGAGTGCCGTGACATGTCTCGAAGAATACTTCCACATTGCAAGACTACTTTCGGGTTAAATAGCCCTGTCACTAGACGTGCTGTCACAAGATGTGTCCAAGATGCCGGGAACTTCGATTTTCCGCCTGTTGTCAGAGATATACTTGACAATTATCGACATTCTCATGTTCCAGAATGCCTCCGGATCCTTCACAGCCTGGGAAGAGCATACATGGATGCAGGACTGAACAGAGATGCTGCTGAGATCTTTGAAGTCTTATTTGAGGAGTTCACCGCCGTGAAGGGAGTGGATGCGCCAGAATCGTTGGATGCTCTTAGCGCATTGTGTGTTGCCCAGGAGAATCTTGACTGGCTGGAAAAAGCTATCAATTCATACGGACAGCTTCTCCAGATTGCACGGAGGACCCCAGAAAACCATCCCTCTCGAAGGAGAATGGACTACGCTCAAAGGAGAGTCAATGAGTTGGCCAATCGACGGCAAGTCCTTGCAGCGGAAAGGAAGGAATGGCGTTTAAGTGAAGAATGGCCCTGTGCCAATTGCAAATCCAGTACTTCAAATCTCTGCAGCAGTAAGTACAGTGCACCTTTCTCTCTGAAACCTCCACAATGTTTTCCCACGGAACTACCTTATTCTTTCCTAAACTGACATTCAAACATCGATTACTAGCATGCAACATTGTCCGATTCTGCTGCGAAACCTGCAGCAACCTAGGTGCTCGGGTTCACCTTCCACGCTGTATACCGTCCGTCACATTCTGCGAATCCAAGTCCATCGCAACAAAGCCCAGATGTCCACTTACAGTCCAGGAACAGGCCCTGGCCAAGATCCGGTCCAAGGGTAACGGTCCCCTCATGGGATTCACAGCGACATACACGTTCTATCTCGACCCGCGCAACTTTACGACCTTCCGCATGAAATTCAGCAACGCAGTCAACTCGTTTGTTCTCTTCGGCGCGGACGCCAATGTTCAATACATAATCCTCGACAATGCCATTGAGGAATCGAAACCGGCACCAGAGTCTCCTTCGTCTACGGCAGGCACCTTAAAATCACCCAAACTTCAAGAAACCCAGCCAGAAATCGTCGAATGGTCAACACCCCAAAGCCAAGACTGTATCTACATCCCCGCGACGCCGCAGTCACACTCATCAACAACAGCAACCTACCTCCTCGTAGCACCGGGGAAGGAGCTGCTAAAACGTACCGTCGCGAAGAGAGTCAAAGCGCGCCGCGGCGGCGGGGAGCAAGAGCAGTTCGAGGCACTCGAAGTGCCGAATAAGGAGCTGATCGAGTATTCGCAGGGACTGCTGCTCAGTGGGTACCCAGGGGAGGCGTTCATGTACGTGTTTGAGTGGGTTTGAAAAACCTTTGAATGTGGCGTTATTCTCACCACGAGGGGATTCATTCATTATCCATTAATCTCAGCCCTTTACTTTCGGATCAGATAATTTCCCTGTCTGCTGTCTTCTCTTGCTCAGTCTTGTCTTATCTTGTTTTATCTTCCAAGTGGACTTGATGATGAGCGTCTCAGTACGAATGAACAGACACAAGGCAACAGGGAGATGGTTCATAATGAACCCTAAAACCCTCCTACCTTCCCACCTAATCAACTCCCAAAAGCAATATTTGCCCAACTGACTGTAAGAGTTAGATCAAATTGTTTTCACTTCAGGAATGTGTGTACTTGTAAAAATATGTTAGCTTCAATGAATTGATCAATCGATTCGCTTGTTCTGGCTTCTGCCAACCTTCCACTAAGAAATATCTATCATGTCTTCTTAGCAGGGGTACCCATTGAGGAGGGGGAAGCATGTTAATATGCGCATAAAAAAGATATTAAACAGAATAGTTAGGTATTCTCTCAGGACTCCATCTATCTGGATACCTACTGAAGCACGCCGGGGTCTAAAATCAAATCACCCGTCCAGTGTCAAGTCATCCCATCAGCAACAACCCCGTAACCATAGCGTAGATAAATTGCCCAAAAACGATGCATACCATTACCCTCTAGTTCATATCTCTGTATCCTTTCCTTTCAACCTTTACTTCCATAAACAGCATACAAGGCAACTCGAAAAGAACAGGGAAAATCAAAGCACGCCATAATAATGATACAGTGTCATAGAATATCAGGACAGACACAGCGATAGCCGAGTCAGGAACGGGCATTATTCTCCTCGTCATCAGACTTATAGTTATCATGATCGCCGTCACCGCCCCAACCTTGCGCTTCCAGGCCTTGGGCGCGGATACCGAAGCTCATGAGAAAGCCAATGAAGGCCACTCCACCAAAGATGCCGAACGACAATAGTTCCTCTTTTGTGACCCTAGCTGCCAAGGAGAAGAGGCCACCGGATAGCAAGGGCCCCGCGGCACGACCAGCTGCAGAGAGTGTCTGGGCAAGACCGTTGAGGGCTCCCAGAACGTGGTGGTTGGGCGCGGAGTTTGTGATCCGTAAATAGCTGTTTAGTATATGCCTTGATCCCGTATTTCTGAAAAGATCTTGACTTACCAATAAGAGAGCACTTGTTAATCCACCAACAGCAGACACCGTCTTGACCAACAGCACAAAGCAAATCTCGAAGGCAAGCACAGCAGACTTGCCCGTCACGCCGCCGCTCTTACTCTTGTATCCAACGAGCGGCATGAGAAGAAACGAAATGACGAATCCGAAGAGGCATATACGGTAGGACCATCTGTTCCCCATTTTGTCCCTCAACTTTCCAAAAATGCAGATCTGAAAGATGATCGTCACCAATCCTGCAAAGCCTTGAGAAAGCCCGATTCCTTGAGGTGTGAGCCCGCGTCCAACGGGGGGCCGGGCCTGGGCGAAAATGGGATACAGTGAATTGAATGAAACATTGCACAGGGCGAAGATGAAGTATGTGAGAAGTAGCAGGATCGTATCTCTGTTGAAGATGTCCTGACGAGTGAGCTCCTCGTGATCGGTGCGGAAAGGGTTTATCGAATGTTGTGATGCTGAATCCAGGTCACTGTCATGTTCTGCACCATTTGCTTGATGCTCTCCACGTCCAGCTCGTATATATGTCGGTTTGTGTGAGCTTGTGAACTGCCAGATCCAACTGAACAAATCGCGAACCCGTTGGCCGATCTGCGGAAGATTTTCTGCCACGTCAAGGCTCTCCTCCAGAAAGATACTGGTAAGTACGAAGTCCACAAGCAGGATAACTGCGGAGACAAGATTTGGGGGGAGGTAAGGATACGGATTTGGCTCGCTCTTGTTGAATGGGTTGCGCTTGAAGACGAGCAAGCCACCTAGAACAGGACCCGTAATTCCCCCGATACCATAGAGTACCGGAAGATAAGTAAACACTCTGGACTGGTTGCTCCGATCCGTTATCTCCCCAAGGCACGTTGACACCAAGCCCTGGTTCCCGTTCACCATTCCTGTCAATGCCTGCACTACTATTGCCTGCCACAACGTCCTGCAAAACCCAAAGGCAATAAAACATGCTGCCGTCAAGATGGTCCCGAGTAGAATGACTGGTTTCCGTCCAACCCGATCAGACAGCCAGCCCCAGAAGTAGTTGGTGAGGAACTGCGCGAGCGCGAAGGCAGACGCGATTGTCCCCACATAGACGCCTACGTCGTTCCCATTAACTTCTGGGAATTTCGACGCCATGTCTGGGAGATACGGGCTAATGGAATTGAGAGCTGTCTGCTCCGCAAGGGCGATCATGGCCAGCACAGCCAGCTGCCTCTTTGGCAACGGCGACTGAGGTGTCAGGCTGTTGTTGCGGCCACTGCTCTGATCATTGGAGCCGCCGTTTGAGGAACCAGATTGACCAGAATGCGGGCGTCCGCGAGACTTCGGGGGCGATGTCGCAAAGGTCTGATAGTGCTGCGTTGAGGATCGCCGCCGGTTGAGCGGTTTCCGCTCTGGTGCCCTCATCCTCGATGTAGCTGTGACGACAGCAACCTTTGAATGCAAGTGTTAACCAACTATTCAAGCCATTGATCACCAAGAGATTGATACCTTGGTGCTTACCAGCCCTTATGTTTCCGGCTGCGCAATGTTCAATTGCTCGTCGAGGTTGGCGGGGTTGTGGTCACGGTCGTAATCGTCTGCCGGAAAGGGCAGACTAAGAAGGGGTTGCGGAATCGCTTGTCAACCACACCGGATGGCGTTTGCAGTGCTCTCTCTCTTCCACTGAAGAGAACATCCTCTTAACAGACGGCGACAGGAACGTGGCTAGATCATCCTTGAAGAACGGAAGGTGCTCTTGCGACTGATGTAAGCGGCCGCCATCGATGAGTAATCGATCTTATCTGATTAACGCCGCGGATCTCCGCCGGTGGAGGGTCTTTCCTATTCGGGCGCTCAGATGTAAACACAGCAGATCGAGACTGCATTCTGCTCCATTACCGCATTAAATCTGCCAAAATTCAAGTTATTTTTCGCATTCGCGACACCATTGGGAATGAATAGAGGTCCGTGGTCAACATATCTCGGACGCAGAGGTTCAACCGGGCCAATTGGCCTAGGGCTTAGGGCTTGGGGCCAGGGCTCAGTCGCTTCGCCATGTCCCCATGTAGAGACCTCGGCATTGACCTTCGCCTCCCATATAATACAATCCACAAATCACTCATATTTGCATATTCAGAACATATCGTCATTCTGTGCGCATTTATGAGAGGGACAGGCATCGCACCGTATCAGCTGGGAATAACGGAAAGCATTTTCGGTGCTTCGAATCAAGACTCAGATAATTATTTGTCAGTAAATGAACATGGGGCATAACCTGCGCACCTAGATAGGCTAGTTCAGCAACAAGTGGCTAATCAGGTACGTGACGCCCATGGAAGTCCTATCATGCAATGGGTCAAGGCATCGCACTACTGGGTGAAGTGCATAGGTCCTGTGCACCTCTTGTGACTTACACATATATCAGAGATGTAGGGAATACATGTATAAGTACTCCTTATGAAATTGGCACTCAAAAGAGGGCCACTTCGCCACGACCTGAAGGGGCTTCAGATTCTGCCTTTTGGGTGGTTCATGTTGTGTCACCGGCTTCTCAAACATATTTGTCGGAGGCTGAAACTGAGAAACAGACGCCTTATATGCCAGCTAAAAACAGCTATCATGGCTGTGAATGAATAGATATATCTGCATCCACAGGAAAGGGCTGACGAAATTCTGTTACTGTGTAACTCCAACAGAATAGTAAGGAACCGTATGTGTGGCTGGTCTATAAACATCAGCGCACAAAGCTAAGGCAGAGTCTTGTGCAAAACTAAAGGGAATAAGTAAGGTTGCACAATCAGTTTGCTTGTGAATGGCATCTCACATGTAGAAGCCGATATAATTTCCGAAGGATTATCACGGAATGCAGCGAGGAACCGATCGGCGATGAAATGATTTACTGTATTGTGCATAATATGAGCCCAAAGCAACAATAAATAAGCGTTATTGGTCTATTCCTTAAACAACTTTAGACTCGACGCTGTCAAGAGGCCTTGGTGCAACCGGTGGTAGAGGCTCCAGCAAGTGCCATCATGCGACGGATAAGAGAAGCTGAATCGCGGGAAAGCGTGCTGACACTGGAATCCTTTGGGGGTCATGATGGAAATGCCAACGCTTCAGGCTGGACCGGCGCCAAAAGATGTCAGAAACATGGGCGTTTGTATCCCTGCTTGTAAGGCTGAAACTCGCGAATAGATCGGCCAAATGGGAAGATCCGTGGCTGCATGGAAGAAATTCGAAGCACGCTAGAAGCAATCTCGACTGTAAAACACATCCAGTGGCTCACGGAGGCTATTATAGGCAAGGATGAGAGACAAGACGATCTGTCCATTCCACGTGGAGAGCTGCGGGTGGCCGTCGGCTGCGAGAAGCTGCGGCTGACGGCGGCTCCTTGTCGAGCGCATCGCGGGCCGTCTCTTTCTCTCCGACTCGTGCGCCTGTCCCTCGGAACGCCTCCCCTTCGCCTGTAGCTGCTTCGTACGCAGTATCCTTTCATCATAAGATCTTCCAGAAAGAGGCAGAGAGGATCCCCGCAAAGTGGCATAATTTGTTCTAGCGCTGACAGAGCCAAGTTTTCTTGCCACCGTGCAGCGTGCCATCTTACCTGACTGCCTCAGCACCAACGTGGCCGGCAAGCTTTGGGCGGCTTCCGGCTGCTGTCACCTCGGACAACATGTTTCTTTTGGAAGTCATAGGCATTCCCAGGGCGTTTTTTTATTATTTTTTTTTTTTGGATCAGACCAGGCTGGACCGGTGCTTCTCGGCAGAAGCCCAAAATCACGGCATCCAGCAGTGATTGATTTTACTAAATGCTTCTGTCGGCGGTTGCAGATCCTGGCCCAGCTATGGGATGGAAACCCGAGGGCAGCCCTCGAGTACTCTCTCTCTAGATGGCTGTGCTCGTGGGTACCGCCAACGGCGCCACCGCGGTTTGGCACCAGCTGTTCCTTTGTCGTCTTCGTCCAGTCAGCTGGGAGGCGATGCCAGTGCAGAGTCCCCTTCCATGAGGAGTGCGTTCCCCTTTACATCTGTTGGCTCAGCCTAAGCGTTTGCATATAGTCATTGGACCATATTCTCCCGGCACCAAACCACATAAGGCTATACGAGGTGCTCATTGCTGCTGAAAAAGTCCTCTCTCTGCGACCACTTTCGGCAGTTGGCAGGCTACTCTCCCATCAAAATAAGCTAGACTACTGGTGCTGTGCCTTCTTTTGGATATGGCGCTGTTAAACGATTCTCGATTTGGTCCGGTCGTTCGCTTTACCTGCCATATCTGCCTCGAATATGGGACATTGCTGACGGACAGCTGGCTCTTATGGAGTACTTTCAGCTTTCACACGCCCTTTTCTGTCAAGAAAGAACATTCTTCCATCTAACAATGGTATAGCTCCAGTTCTGTGCGGATTCTTGGCTCGGGTCTTGAAGAAATGACTGGTTTCAACGTCTCTCGCATTATCCAGGGGTTCGATATCAGGAGTGAGGAATACAGCTCCACCAGCATGTTACCTTCATTGCCTAGATGTTGGCCCCCATTGCTATTTAATGTCTCGTGTCACAAGGCTATGCATTGCAGTGTCAGTTCCAATTCTTCAGATTCCATTTCTTCAGACGTACAGGTCAGGTCTATAAAATCTCGGTTTTGCCAAATTTTTTTTTCCACGACTCGCAGGGCCAGTTGCCTACCTCTAGCAGTGAAATTGTTTAATACTATATTGTCACATTGTTTGTTGCAATCTTCGAACGCTGAGTACAAAAGCCGACGTTTCCCTTGCAAACGCATACTGAAGACCGGCTATCCTCCTCTACCCTGCGATCCAGAGGGATCACACTAGGTTCCTTGGAAGCCGTCAGACACCATACCTGCTACTCAAAACTATCTTCGGAGCAGATACATATCTTTCTCTTGATTTGATTGCATCAGACAGTACCCCTCTCCGCCAATCATTATTCTGCGATCTCAGGGCATCGTAACTACTCGGTTAACCTTTTCGCTCCCGAGTGCTTATCTGCAGGTGCTCTTCGAGGCTTCGACCTGGCATCTGCAATTGGCTACAGGCCTGCATTATTAACAATGCAAAAACATTCGTCATCCTCGCCTGACAATATCGCATACAGCTCCCCTGGTCCATATGACTACACCCTGGTGATCCCGGGAACGCTAAATGATCCCAGATCAGCAAGCGATGTCAGCCCGGGCTTTATATATGTAAGTATTCCTCGCCTTTCAACTTTTATTTCTACTTCATCAGCAGAGCAGCTACAATAATATTGATCTATCTCCTTTTCCTTCTTTGACATCCGTTTCCGGTGAACATTTATTTCCTTTTTTTGCTCGTTACTCCTATTCACCCATTATCAGGCCTCCCATATCCGCCCGGAGCTGATATCAAAATGCAGCACAACAAGGAGCAGTTAATCCACTCTCTCCGAACTCACCGCGTCAATACAATTACAGAGCTTCGTCGCATTGAGAAGATATTCGCGCATCTTGGTACTCCTGAAGTGACGGAGCCCATGACCAGTGCTTGGCTTCACTACGTCAACTCGAACAATCTTCTCAGCGAATTGAGGGGCTTAACGAAGAACTACCCCTTCAGCTCTGAATGTCTAGATGAAGCAAAGTGGATGGTCATTGGTGATCCTGAAAGCTCTCGCAGCTGGAATTATTGCTGGCTAGTCCTCACCAAGATTCAGAATATGTACGCCAAACAACTTTTTTGCTTTAGATCGTGTCTGTTCACAAGCTTTATTCTGATACCCGAGCAGGCAATTGATCCCAAAACACGCTCGAGCCCTTGCAGCCAAACCGGCTATGTGGGGAGGGCGCACACCTTCAGCCGCAAACATCGAACAGCTGGCTAACGCCTGCATCGTGGAATGGACGCGCGCCGTCCGTCAGATGCTGCGACATTGGGATACTCCTCCAACTACCACTGGTCGGTAGTGGCCGGATGTGTGACAAATATAGGACGTCAAGATATTGCCTCGCCACCGCCATTATCCTCGTATCTTTTTGCTTGGAACGTGTTAGCCGCTTTCAAATGTTTGAGTCTTTGATTTTTAGATATTTTGCCATATCGACTCTCTTCTGTCATCTTCTTACATCTCCACTTACGCGAAAACTTGGGGTATCAGCCCGGTACTATAACCCGATTCCCCCGTTCTGACTGTGCTTATCTCTCGTATCAATTTGTCTTCTCTTCTTAATCTCTCATTGAATGCACGATGTTAGTAACCTGGATGTATTGTACTGTACGTTATAGCAAAAGTTGAGCACTAATGGTCAATGATATTGTTAAATGCAGCATAGGTGCTTATGTACGTATGTAATTCACGCATGTACGTTCCTACATACTGAGTCATCTTTGCTTTAGTATCCGGTGTATCCGATAGTTAAGTATGTGCCTGGAGGATCCTTCTAGACGTCTCCGCCACAGTCCATGCAACCCGATCAACGTTATTCCACTAATCCTGCAGCCCTAATGCAGCCCTAAATGTTCCAACTGCTCGATTTTCGGCCGGGATGACCATAACATACTAAAACCCTTGTACTATGCAACTAATGCACGCCACTGTTATAAATGGAGCTTATAAGTTCTCTGCTAAAGGAAGAATACCTATTAAATGACGATGATTCTCGCCGCATGTCTGATTATAAACCATCATCGTGTCTCACTATGGCTCTCTGTGAGCCTCGAAAATTAAGGTTATGTACGAGTTGAAGTGAGGTGAGCAGTCACGAGGACAGGATAATGAACGATTGTCAGATTTTGTATGGTTGGTTCATTGGGCATGTTATATTGGGCACATATCTCTACAAAACTAAGCATCCATTATTATTCTTCTTTTTTTTCCATAATCACAGCATCAAGCAGCATATCTTGTCGAGTTTATCTGGAACCAAACAGAAAGAAGGTCAAAATTTTTGGAGTCAGCAGATAAAATGCGCTCTGATGTCACGTTTAGTTTGTGGGAATTTTTCTCTCGTCTTTAGCTATTCCTGGCCATACATACAGTAGTCGCGACTATACTTCAGATGGCATGCACCAGCACTGCGTATCTACTGTAGAAGCATATCTGCAGTCCAAGGCTGTCATCCGGCCGGATACCGATCGGCCGAAAGTTCCATCAATTAATATCTCGAGAAAATAATTAAGATACAAATCGGAACTTCGCGCCTCAATTTCACCCGACCTGCGTACTACAGTACATACGCGCCTTGCTCTACTGACTAATCCACCATGTGCAAGCGCGCCCACTCACTGGGACCTGGAAACAATCCCTGTCATGCGACATGCGACATATGCAACATGCGCCTCGCTTACCTCGGTCTCAAATTACCAATGCACTGCATTATAAGTTAGGTACCTAGGCTAGTATGCAGCAGGCAGCTTCGCCTCAATACGAAGACCTAGTGCTGAGATGATGTCAGCAGCAAACGAAGCCACAGGACTGGACTACCTTACCTACCTAACCTATTTACTATGAAACTTATGGGCTAAAATTAGGTAGATTCTGTAGAAGAGAAGGTAAGAGAAAGAAGGTTGTTGGAGAATGTTCCATGTATGCATTGTTAGCTTAGCATAGTACTCTACATGTATGTATGTGTGTAGTTCGTGCAGGATAGGAGACTGGATTAGTTTTCACTTTCACGCTCGGTGCGGTGAACTGAACACGAATGAATACAGACACGAGCAGAGGAGAGGAATAATATCTGTTTTGAGTATCGGATGGATGGCCTCCCTTGGAGTTGGGCCCTGGGGTATTTGGGGATTTCCCATTCTCTGCTGGATGTTGCCACAATAGTACAGGAGAACAAGAGTCGAGATTATCGATGTTTAGCAGTAGAATGTAAGTACCAAAGTATGTACTCTACAGCCGCTGGTTCGGTCGAACCGGGCTGTTCTTTTTTCCAAATAGCATCAGTCGCCACATAGATGGAATTGGGATTTGCAGCTGGAGAAGAAAAGGTGGGCTTATCTATGACGGACTGAGGGACAAGTACGGTATTCCTAATAATAAGGATATCAGTTCTGTACAATGTATTGTGCCGATTAAGCAAGTAGTCAAGTACAGATACATCCCATAACTTGCCGATCAGTATACAATGTTGTCTGTCCAGTGCCATTTGGGGAACAAAAATTGCAAAATATAGAGGTTATAATTAAGAAGAGCAGGCGGTCTCAATGTAGGCTGTGTGGTTGAGAACTTAAGGGACATTTGTCTATCGATATACTTTCAAACCCACGTACCATTAAACAATTTACGTGATGTGTACCAATAGACATTATGCTCCATTCAGCCTGCTATCTGTTTGATAGTAATGACATAGAAGGTAAACGGAAGAGTTCCTTTTTGGGAGTAGAGAGAGAGTAGTCGAAGCCAGAGAGGTGCTTAAACACAGCCTCGAACGTCTCGCGTCGTTACTGCGAGCCGCTCATTTCATCAATAGCCTTACTGCCCAAGGGACACTGAGACCTCTCAGATCACCGTAATGCTGTCCAACGCCCAGGAACACGATCGGAATTCCAGTAGCATGTACCATGCTGACAAGTGTGCCGATCATATCACCGACCGTATCGCACTTGCTGATAATAAAACCGTCGAGGTTCCTACCGGGCCCGAACGCCTGGTTGAAGTTGCGGGCCTGCATGACGCTGTCTGTTCCGACAAGCGCCTCTCCAACCATGAATATCTTGTCAGGATTAGCGAACTTAGCGAATTTCTCCAACGAGGACATGAGGCGTTGGTCATTATGGCGGCGACCAGCGGTATCGATTAGTACGACATCAAACTTGTTGGCCGTAGCGTAGGCCACCGCATCCTTCGCGACGTTTGCTGCGTCCTTGCCGTACCCTTTCTCGTAAAGCTCCACTTCGCCAACATTCTCACGGGCGCTGAGTTCCTTCAGATTCCGGGCATGAACACGGAGCTGTTCCACAGCACCGGAACGGAAAGTGTCACACGCTGCAATCAGCACACGGTAGTCATTCTGAAGCAAGAAGAAGCATATCTTGCTCAAAGTCGTTGATTTACCAACGCCATTGACGCCAACGATGGAGATGACGTATGGACGAGGAGCTTGCTGCTTGCTTGTCGGAGCGGTGACAGCCTGGATTTCACGCAGCAGATCCAACGAAGATGTTGGCGTCAGGATCTTCCGCAAAGACGACTCCATCGCCGAGCGGAGTGCCGCATCGACACTCTCGAAGCTTCCTGTCTTCTTTCCAACAAGCTCTCGCTTTACCCCCTCGCACAGACGAACTGCCGCTTCACGCGCGACATTTTTCTTCAGCAAATGGTCTTCCATAGCCTTCAGGGGCTTCTCAAGGTCTGCTTCAGTCAAAACCTTCCCTCCCACGATGTTGCGGAAGAAACCACCAATGGCGTTGAAGCTGGATCCCACAACACCCGTGGATGAGGCCCCTTGCGCCTTTTTAGCCTCCGCGTTTTCAAGGATAGAATGAACTTCTTCTCCGATATCTTTCAAGACGAACTGGCCTTTGCCGACCTTGCGTCCCCAAGACTCTTGCGCAACGGCCTCCACTGCAGGTGCCGATTCATCCTCACCGGCAGCGGGGGCGGAGTAATCGAGCTGCTCGCCATCGTCCTCTTCCGCAAGGCCGTCAATACCCCATTTTCGCATTTTCTTTCCTCCAGCCTTCGCATTCTTCCCCTTCTTAGTGTTTTCATCTCCCGACGAGACATTAACATTGGCATTCGCGGCTTTTCGCGCGCGGCGAGAGGCACGGCCACCAGGCCCGGGCTTGGCAGTAAGAATATGGTTCCCAACAGGAGTAGTGGATCTAGACGTCGCAGGAGACTGGGATGGCGTGCTCTCATCGGAGCTCGCCACGGCCCGCGCAGCTTGAGGCTGCGCTGTGAGATAGATCGTCAGCACATTTGTCGACCACAACGAGATCAGCAGAGTACATACCTTTGAGAAGACCGGGAACCGGAGGTGGAGGCGGGCCACCATTGTCAGACGATACAAACGGATCTTTCTTGTCCGTTACTTCCTCAACAGTATGCTCCACAACGACTCCCGCAGTATTCTCGAGCTCCCGGACTTGTTGATCAAAGTATTTATCAAACGGATATTGAACCACTCTAGCCCGCGTGCTCTGCAAATCATCCTTGTAGAGGTCGACGAAAATGGTCGCGATATTATCCAGGAGTTTATCGATCCAGCTGAGGTGAAGCAGAGACTGGTAAACGGCCTGGCAAAGTTGCGGATCAAGTCAGCATCTCCGTAGATATAGGTAGGGAAGCTTCATACTGACCACAAAGATAAGACCCAATTCCTTGACCTGCTTCCACTTCAGTGTGTACTTCTCCTTCTTATAAACAGGGTAGAGACCACCGTCCGCTGTAGAACCCCCCTGAGGCCGCGCTTTCTCTTCGATAAACACGTCGTTGATAAGGCTGTTGATGACATGGGCGCCTACCGGAGCGTACGACTTCGACCACAGCACCACCCCGGAGGTGGTGAGAATCTCGAACGTGTCAAGCATCGTGGAGAAGCCGCTGTACGCCTCCGCTAGTCGCAGGCAGAAACCGTGTGATCTGCGCTTCGAGAAGCTGAAGAACGAGCCTGGCGGGGAGTTTGCAGAAACCGGGGCGAGCGTTCGGCGGGCGAACTGCACTCGGGCCACGTAAACGGACTGCCCAAACTTCAATGCCGGAACTGCGCCGTCCACCATCTCCAACTCCCGCGGCTCCAGCGCCCCTCAACCAAGACCAGGACTGCGTCTCCTCTACTCGTCTCCTCCCTCCCTCTCTCCATCCCTCCTAACCTTCTCGACATCACTCACCATGCATCGCTCAGCCTTCGCCCCGCCGCCGGCGCAGTCCCCTCCCCTCCATCATCCCGTGCCGCAGCATGTGTCGACGGTGCCCATGATGCGCTCACCACCTCCCCCAGTTTCCCAGTCGCAGAGCTCGAGCTATGGCAACCCATATCAACCTGGTCCCTCCCAGGGCGGCAGCAGCATGTTTCCCCCGGCGTTTGGAGGATTCATCAACGATCCGACGGCACAGATGGGCTTCCAGGTCGGCAAGACCGCGATGTTGGCGGGACAGGAATACGTGGAGCAGAATGTATGGGATTGCCATATTATACTCTCCAGTCTGTATGCGGGCTAGATGTCCAGTACTGACCATCGACAGTTTAACCGCTACGTTTCCATACCTGCCCTCAAACACTACTTCAACGTCTCGAACTCGTACGTCCTGAACAAGCTCGCACTCGTCCTCTTTCCCTGGCGTCATAAGCCTTGGTCCCGTCAGCAGGCACGGTTGACTTCGACCGCTACGGGCCCTAATGGCCAGATCTCGCAGCAGCAATACTCTTCGATCTTTCTCCCTCCCCGGGATGATATTAATTCGCCGGATTTGTACATCCCTACCATGGCAGTCGTGACGTACATTCTGCTCTCTGCGGTGCTGGCGGGTCTCCGCGGTAGCTTCCATCCGGAGCTTCTGGGTTCGATTACGACCACGGCTCTGGCGGTCATCGTCTTTGAGATTCTCTGCTTGAAGGTGGCCATGTACCTCCTCAGCATCAGCAACGATTCCCAGCTCTTGGATCTGGTTGCCTATTCAGGCTACAAGTTTGTCGGAATCATCGTGACTCTGGTCGCCTCCGAAGTCCTGACTCCCGGGAGGGGGACCGGCGGCTGGGTTGGCTGGACAGCGTTTACGTACACCTTCCTTGCGAATGCTTTCTTCCTGGTAAGCATCGTCCTATGAATTGCAACGCGTGGGATTTTTTTTTCTGCCATTATCGACCTCTTACTGACATGTACAATAGCTCCGTTCCTTGAAGTATGTCCTCCTCCCCGATTCAACGAGCGACGCCTCCATGCGCACCGGAACCATGCACATTGTTGCCCGCTCCCAGCGCAACCGCCGCACCCAGTTCCTCTTCATCTACTCCTATATCATCCAGTTTTTCTTAATGTGGCTTCTCAGCCGAGAGGGGCCAGCCACCCCAGCGACTAAGGCTGGTGCTGCTGGATCCTTGTCGTAATTTCGTTAAGCCGGGCTTAATGTTCATTAGCTTCATGATAGACTGAACGCATGAAGGGCAAGGGGATAATGTAGGAAATAAATCGGAACATTCCTCTTTTTTATAGCTATGCTTCTTCATTGTGGGCGGTGTATAGTGTTCGGTCAGCTGTCTTTTTCTATATCGTTGCTTTCTTTGGTGGTTAGGTACCCACGTTGTTTTCTATCGGACTTTATTTCAATGGAATAATGACTCGTCCTCGGTTTGAGACCCTGGCAGGATCTGGGCATAGAGACCGGATACGACGAGAAGATCCTAGTTGCGTAGCTGACGAGCAACCATAATTTAATTCCTCTTATATCAAACCAAGTGCGTTATCAGTCTTTCCAAACCTCTGATACTCGGATTCCCTATGGCCCTCTCACATTTTTATAAGCGTTTGAATGAAGAGTCGTTAGATATGGTTGTCAAAGGACTCTGACAGTGGCTCTTCATTGACTGACTACCATGTACGAAATAGCCAAGCAGTTATCGACTTCACTCCAGCTTCACTTGTATTTTTTTCCCTTCGAACCCAGAGGTCATACATCGAGTATTCATGACTTTCAATCATCATTTTCTAGACACTACACGTAAATCCTCCAACCCAGGCACTACCATTATTCGATCACCGGAACAGGGATCGAAACTTCCTCAGGGAGCTTCATCCACCGACTGGTCTGCACCCGTCCCTCCTTTATCACGGCCAGGAGATGCTTATCAGGCTCATCGAATACCAAGATATCATCCAGCGGATTCTCATTCAGAATCAGCATATCCGCCGCGAAGCCCGGTTTGATCTGACCCAGGAAATCCGGCTTCCTCAGCATCTTCGCCGCGTTGAAGGTCGCACTCTGCAGGATCTCCAGCCGCGACAGAACCTGCGACCTGAGCGCGAACTCTCTCGTCTGCGCGATCCCCAGGGGTCCGGCGAGGTCGGTCCCATAGCACATCGTCACACCGGCGTCCGAGGCGATCTGCAGCGAACGCAGCCCGGTATGGAGCACCTCCTCATTCTTGGCCGCCAACTCGGGGGGCAGGAAGCCCTGCCACCTGGGGGATGACATCTCGGAGTATGTGATGAGGGCTGAGGTCAGGGAGATGTCTTTTTCAGCCATGGCTCTCGCGGTCTCCGCGTCGATCATGTTCCCGTGCTCGATGCCCTTGACGCCGTTGTTGATCGCGTACATGATCGACCGAGGCGTGTAAGCGTGCGCTGTGACCCAGGTGTCATTATTCTCTGCCACAGTGGTGATGGCCCTGATCCCCTCCGCCGTAAACTGAACGTTCGCGAGCGCGTCCGTCGGACTCGCGACGCCGCCGCCGGTCATGATTTTCAGAGTCAGCGCCCCGCCTGAGCTCCTCTCTCGCGGCCTTGATGCACTCTGGCATACCGTCGCAGAGCCTTCCGAGCTGGTGCACCAAGCCGCTGCAGAACTCCGTGTGGTCGTGAGAACCTCGCAGGTCGGCGTGCCCGCCGGTCTGGGACGGAGCACACCCGGCGATGAAGAGACGAGGTCCCGGAAACACGCCTTCAGCGATGGCCTCTTTTAACGCGAGCGATGCGCCGCCGCAGTCCCGCACGGTGGTGAACCCGCGACGGAGGATCTGTTGGCACACGAAGGGTCGTCTGAACTTCGATACGTCGGGGGGCATTCCGAAGGAACTGCCCATGTCCTTTGCGCCGGGGACAGCGGTAACGTGGACATGGCAGCCGATCAGTCCTGGGCAAAGATAGTATTTAGATTGCAGATCGAGCGTTGTTACTCCTTCAACAGTGGAGGTTTCTGCGTCCGCGTCCCTGTCGGTGATGGATTCTATCAAGCCGGCAGATATCTTGACCGTACTGTTCCGTTGCACTGAACCATCCACGGGATCTATGATATTTGCATTCTTGAAGACGTACGTCTTCTGCGGCTGAGGAGTCCACGGCTCGAGCAGTCGGTTAGATTCCATTCTGCTTTGCAGTTCGGGATATTACTAGTATCTCTGTTGCTGCTCACAGCTGGGATGGGAGAGTCTAAAACCAAATTATGACTCCGCTGCCTTAAAACAACCGACAATACCTTTTATAGAAACCAGCTCAGTACAGAGGATGGTCAAGTTGAAATGGAAGATCCATGCATTTCCTAGCATCCGAGAAGCGGGCATATCCGTATGTTCATGCATGCAACCCCGCAGCAGCCTATACCCGCTTCCTTATCAGTACTGCTCGATGATAGCAGTATCGGTTCCAAGGAACGACGTATCACACGAAGCAAAAGTGCAAGAGTGTAGAGAATACAGTCCAGCCAGCAATGGTTACTTGCGTCTCGATATTGACTAAATTTCCCATCCCTATTTCATACTTCCCGGTAAGAGTCGATCGCAATACTCGTAATAGAGCCATTTCTAAAGCCCTAACTCAATGTCTTAGATATCTCCGGAATCGAGGGGATAATCGTCAAGGGGACGCAGTAACGGGACAGCTATCTGTACATATCATTCTTCGCAAATTAGCCATATCCATTATCATGCGTCGATTTTGAGCCACAAATGACCAGAGTTTCATGTCGTCAGAAAAGGGTTTGACAAGAGCAACGGTGTGCTGCATTTCCTACCTAATCAACTGTCTTCCCAAGTCGGAGATTATCAATTGCGAGTTGTTGTATTTTCCTCAATCATCAATTTCATAACTTTATTTCAGAGTATCGGGTCAGTTTCACGTGTCATTTTGTCAAAAAGGATGGTGATAGCTGTCACGAGTAGCAGCAAACAGACAAGAAGACCTTGACTCAGCACCCATGCAGATGAGCGCAGGTAGCAAAGAGCATCATCCCAAACTCGTCCACCGACCGCAACCACCGATCGATCCTCTCACGCCGCGTAGGAGACCCCGTCTCCGGCGACCGCCACAGCTCGCAGATCCGCAGCTCCCCATCCCCCCACACGGAGAGGTGTCGATCATACTCTCTTTCCCAGACCGCGCGGTCCCGCGCCTCCCAGAGCACTTTGCTCGAGGCGACCGGAAGCTCTCTCAGCTCCTTCGCCAGGTAAACGGGGATGTCGTTCACGGCATTGAAGACGTTATTGAAGATGTATGCGGTCAGGAGAGCTCGTCTTTTGGCGGAGGCTACGATCCAGGACTCCCATTTGGGACGGGTGTGTGTGAGCTCCCCCGCCGAGACGAGCCCTGTGGCGGAGAGCTGGCAGGCAAATTCCTGGAGGTGCACCATGGTTGAATGGTCAACGAGACTGATGCCCTCGGCCGGTGAGAAATATGCCAGCAGGGCGTAGATGAGATATGCTTGAAAGGCCGCCACGAGGTCCATTTGGTTGTATGATTCGCGCTGCGAAGCACTACGTGGTTAGCCAAGAATTGATTAAGTAGACGATAAGGGTGAGAAAATCATACCTCTTCCAATAGTCTCTCCATTTCGCGCTGAACAGTAGCTGTGACGATCGCCTCGCTCCCTCTAGCTCTCGTCTCCCACATGCGCACGAGACTGTAACAGTTCGCCAGAGGCAGCGGAAGTTGTTGGCCCTCGACCTGCAGGGGATGGATAATGGGAGGAATTCCCCCCTGTCGCAGCATGTACTTCGGATACGTCCCCAGGACGCATGTTAGAAACTGAACTGTATACGGATGAAAGGTTTTGGGGACCTGATCCTCTGAGGGCAGAAAGGACTCCAACCAGCGGTTCCGGATTTTGGCGCTATCGGTAATAGGGACTAAATCGAGATCTGAAAAGTCCAAACTTGATGCTTCCAATGCTCTATTATTATGTCGCGAACTTGGAGCAGGATTGTTTAGTAGTAGAATGTTATCCACGGAAGCCACTGCGCCTGGGTCCAACGGGCTGTTCAACGACAGTGGTGTTGTTCCAAACACAGCCCTTGTCTGACGCTGACGCTCAAGATGTTCCGCTGCTTGAGTATTGTGACTGAAGTTATTAAGGTATTGGCATTCATCCTCTGGGGTAAAATACTGGCAGTCGAGGTTCCGAGATATGCATCTCGAGCAGCGCGGTCGCTCGTGGCCGCAACGAGCCTTGGCCTGGGTACATTGTTTGCAAGCCTTCTTTCTAGCCGGTGCTTTTCTTGTCAACTTAGAATTAGTGTTAGGCATAATTCATTGTATTCACGGTACACTTGGAAATGTGTCGAGACTGAGGTGAACGGCGTTCAGACAAGTTGGACAAGTTCCGGATCTTGCTTAGTCAGCTTGAGATAACAGAATAGCCCTAACTTACAGATTCGATGAACTTGCCTCTATCGCCATTCTTCTGTATGGTAACGTAGTTACTCTGTTTAATGCGTCATACACCTTAGTCAGTTGTAACTTGGGGGATATGAATCTTGTTTCCCTATTCAGTATTGAATGGTTGTTAAATATTAGGTGCACAACAAAATCATGCCACTTTATTTTGGACTAGGAAACTGCATGCAGTCATGCCCCTATTCATTAAAACTGGACTCACCACCTCAGAAAGATTGAAAGTAAACAAGATATGCAGAAAGGATTCATGCAGACAGATCTCCGCGTAACTGACTGAAGTATGTCGTGAATGTCGCCAAAGCAGCTGAATCCATGACGCCAACGGAAAATGTAAGGGAGCAAACAGGATATGTTCTTAGCTCACAGCATGATATTTAAGGCTGCCTTCATATATCAACTGAAGGGTGGACTCCAATTTCCCGGTAATATCATGCAGGTCCAAACAATCTGCAAGCAGGTTCACGCTAGCAAGCTTTCGTCTCATATGTTCTGACTCCTGAAAAGAAGGATCTCTTAACAGGATTTAGTCATGAGTAATCATTTGCACTCAGAACTGTACCAGGTGACCCTCTCAAGACCATTCATTGGCTGACTGTTCATGAGTTGGTTTGAGCACCTTCCTGACTGTTGCCGCACGACCTCACACGCGAGTGGCACATGATACGTGCGGAGCGCTGCCTGGAGATGAGCTCATTTTTTTTCAAAGAGATCAAGTGAAGAGGAGCGGAGACAGCACACAAACGGAGAGAAAAAGGCTAGAGAACTTCTTCATCCCAGTTGTTCTGAAGTTCACATCTCTTCACCCTGAGCTGTAAGCAAGTTACATTCTTCACGGAGAATCTTGTATCCGACACCTTCAAGAACCCTAGGAGCTTTTTCATTGTCTCAAATACCCACGTTTTTCGTGCAGAGTTAAGGTCATCCAGATAGTAGGAAACAATTCCCCAAGTGGTCTCAAGACGCGGATACTGACCATGACCATCCCAACAGAGATGAACAGCAACAATCATGGAAAGAATAACAATGATCGCCAGACATCACAGAGTGTCACTCTGGCTTTAACTGATCAAACGACCATCCAGCAGCTCGCCACTTCGGGTTACATGGCCCGAAGCGCGAGGAGAGCGGGGCAATTGAGAAGACAGTATGCAGCAGAAAAGGCCGCGGGGAAGGCCAAGCAGGCTGAAGCTGCCGCTGCTGCTGAAAAGGAGAAAGCCAATGCAACCAAGAACAATGAAGATCAGAATGAACAGCCATCGGACGGTGGAGATGACAACGAAAACGCCGAACAAGGTTGACTTCCTTGTGGGTAAATACCCGGGCTAGGATTCCAAGGTTCCCCTGTTAAGAGTTTCCGGTAAACATGAACGCTGAAAAGCATGGTCATTCCTTGGTGCTCTCAAACGAAGCTAACATCGAAGGATAATTGCCAGATTCACGCGCTATGTGCGAGTATTCTTCGACCTTGATTACTGTATGATTCTTTGAGCTTTACCGTCGAATCCACGACTTCATTCGCATTTAGACTCCGACGGAGCTGCGATATCTTCGAGATCCGTCAGAGTGACGTTTTCCAATCCAGGAAATTTCGAGTTGATATGTTGCGAGAAGACATTAAGAATCGACGGCGCAGACCCTTTTCTCGTCACCTCTACTCTCCGGAAGACTATCAGAGCGCTTCGGACAGTCTCTCCTCTTCCTGTTAGCACCACGACCTTCTTAATGAATGCGGGAGAACTCTGTCAAGTTGTCGCCATCTCGCTGATCTATTTCTATGTCTCCGTCAACCCATCAGGCAGATATTGCATATCCACCGGCCGTGAGCAGACCCGCACCAGGCCTCCCAAATATTTGATGTGCCAATCCAGATGTACGAATATACGACCCTGGTGGAGCCATGGCGAGGAGAAGATCACGGGGATGAAGTGAGGAACAGGAATCTCGCATGACGAGTGCTGCAAAGTTGTCCTTCAAGATATATCTTTCTTGTCAGGACTGGGATTTTCTTTGGACTGTAGCAGAGTAGGTGAGATCTCAATTCAATTCAGGTTTTTTTCAAAGGGGATGATATCTGTAGAAGCATATTATCTCGATGCTTTTTGGTGGCTGGCATGTAATTAATCAAATATTCCAAAGCAGTTATTTCAGCGGCAGAACGTCTTTCAGTAGATGCAAACGTGATGCAGACTAATAGTGTCTGTACATAATGCAGCTAGGTGAAAGACAGTAAGCATAAGGACTCTAAGTTTGACACTTAGAAAAACCCTGAAGGATATTGTAAGTCCGGAGTATTTTGGAAGGCATCTCGCACAGTGACAAGTGCTGTTGGGCTCTTACCTAGGGGATGCACGTGGTCCGTGCGCTCTGGCTGAACTGGGCGGCCGCTGAGCATTCGCATGAGTCTGTTCACTGTTTGGACATGTTTACTCGAACCTGCACGGGGAGGACAGCCAGGAAGCTGGAAGGATCAGATAGATCTTGCGATTCCCTTGAGCTATAACTTGGGGAGTTGGTAGATGAAGTTATATTTCGGGACATTACAGTATATTCTGCTCGTCTATCCGCTACAGTGCCATACTTGGATACCTGATAAGCTTTTATCAGAAAATTAGATACTTTTGTAAGACTACAAGACAGAAGATTTACCATCTTCCCTACGTCAAGGACAAAACAGAGGACATTGAAGGATCATAAAAGCCATTGATCATGCCAAAATTATCCAAGTACATTCTTGTCAAGGCACGTCTAAGCCAAAGGTTCAAGAGTAGTAATAAAGCTAACACGCGTTGCGAAGAGAGACATCCTCTATGTGCAGAACTGAGCTCAAGGAAAATCAATCTGGAATAAAAATCAAGCCTAAGCCTAAAATAAAGGCCTCCCAGGCAGGGACACGGTTTCTGTTATGAATAGCAAACACACATCGAACCTGCGAACTGCGCAAAGTTAGAGACCAGATTCATTCTAACTGCGGTCAATGATTGAAAGAAGAATGATGTCCTCAGAGATCTTGGTGTGGTAGAAGATATATCATCGCCCGGAGGCGTCAACTACTATCTAGGCGTAAAGTGCATAATCATCGGACGGGGACTAGAAAAAAATGGAACCGACATACCTTGTTAGTTTAAAGAAAAACCACCTTTTGCGCAGGAATTGCGGTGTGTGACGAGCACGCTCGGCTTTTAGAATATTCGCTCCTGGTTCTGGTCTTGGTCGAGTCAGCAAAAGTCTGGATATGGCAAACGAGAAACGAGACAGGAGACAGAGTTTGTGTTGTGAAGATCAGAATATGTAAGAATTGAATATCATGCTCCAGCCCTGTATCGAAACTCCGGCGAAGAGCTTCACAGGAATCTGGGTCAATCGCAAATTACCACATCATATCGAGCGTGGAAGGAAAAAAGAGCGCCTCGCACATACCAGTAAGAAAGCAGCTGGTCACAGATTCATCACGTTAGTATGCGTAAGCAGAACACAAAAGAATAGCCGCCAGAAGCTGAGCGCATATCTCATTTCACGCTGAAGTGCCCATCGAGAGAGCTTTGCGGCGAAACGCCGAGAGAAAATAGAGGGGGAAACCTGGAGAGTTTAAAACTTTGAGGTTCTGGCCGGAACGGAAAAAGATCTCGGCTAAGGGGCCACGCTAGGCGGAAACGCCAACCCTAGAGCACACACAACTGTCTGCGCGCGGTCCTACTGGCTGCTAAGCGAGACTCACTGTGGGCTACACGCTACAACCTCCGAAATTCGCGATCCCAGCACCGCACCTTGTCTGCTTGCTTCGGACGACTTCGACACTCGACCCCCCTTCGATCACAAACCACCTCCTTTGCCCCCTTCCGGAGTAGTCGACCGTGAGTCTATCCCCCCAAATCCCGACGATTCTCGCTCGTCCGGCTTCTCAATGCGCTAACATACACTTTGTTTTGCGTCCGTTCAGGAAGCCTTCGCCATGCCCGAAATCGATATCAAGGCTTCCTCGTGGAAGCTCGTCCAGGTCGGCCGTGTGGTGCTGATCCGCAGCGGCCCATACACCGGCAAGCTGGCCGTCATTGTCGAGATCGTTGACCACAGACGCGTACGTGTACCTCAATTCTGAAGAAAAGGGGGAGCAAAGGGCGAGAAAACGGGTTGTTCGAACATGGTATATATTGACGTGAATTGCGAACCGCAGGTTCTGGTCGACGGTCCTTCCGGCAAGGAGGACAAGGTCGTGCCCCGTCACGTTCTGCCTCTTGCGCACGCCACCCTCACTCCCTTCGTTATCCCCAAGTTCCCCCGTGCCGCCGGCACCGGTCCCGTCAGGAGGTTGTGGGAGAAGAACGAGATCGACGAGAAGTGGGCCAAGAGCTCTTATGTCAAGAAGGAGGAGCAGCGCGAGAAGCGGAAGAACCTGACCGACTTCGAGCGGTTCAAGGTCATGAGACTGAAGAAGCAGGTATGTTGGCGGTCATTTCTATTGTCTGGAGGCGGAATTGGGAGCGTGTTTAGTGCTCCTGCATCACCGGTGTAGGAATGTTGCTAATTGGACTTCAATTGCAGGCTCGTTACGAGATCCAGAAGGCGCACGCCAAGATCAGGGCTGCTGCCAAGTCGTCGTAAACGTTTGCGGGTTTCGGTGCATCGCGTGAGGGAATTGCTTAGGTGGTTCTGATGTCGCTGGTCTTTTCCTTTCCAGCAAATGGCTGTACGAATTATCATTGACAGCAAAAAAAGATTCAAAAATCTTTGATATCCGGGCAGTTTGCTCTCCTTGTCTGTGACGAAAGAGTACACGTTCACCATTACTACGGACTCCGGAGACATGGAAGGAACCTGCCAGTTTCGCTCGGAATGATGGAATGACAGTTTAGACGTAATTTCACAAAGGCTGCCCATTTGTAGATTATAGACATCTTGTAGGAGCTGTAGTTATGTCAACTTGCATGACTGTTAAGATTGGGGTGAGGGCCTGGGACCATGGCTCGCTAACGCTTTTCGGTAAGATGCACGCCCGCCCGCCTCGGACATGCACACTGTGCGGCCTTCAACTTCAGTAAGACAAAATTCCCCATCGTCAACCACAAACCATCTGTCAACGTCAAGGTACGTCGGTGTTGCATTTCGAGCCATGGCTATGTGATTTATATCTTGGAAATCAGAATTCTCCTGACTGCGGGGTGTTTTTCTGAATTTCCAGTGTCTCGCTAATAATTAATAATTCCACACTATGGAACTACTACAAAAGTGCGGAGCACTGACAGTGTGTTTTTACCAGTCAGCCTTCACGTTCGTCCCTTCGCGTTCGTCCAAAACACAACATGTCGGACACCAAGGTGGAAGAGGTCCCCAAGGCTGAGGAGGTCCCCAAGACGGAGGAGGCCCCCAAGGCCGAGGAGGCCAAGGCAGAGGAGGCCCCCAAGGCGGCCGTTGAGGACGCGAACGAGAGCTCTGAGTCCGAGGCTGAGGCTGGCGAGGAGCAGCCCACCACCATCCCCGGCGGCGCTGCTGTCACCATCCACTCGCGCAACGAGAAGAAGGCTAGAAAGGCCATTGGCAAGCTCGGCCTGAAGCACGTCCCGGGCATCACCCGTGTCACCCTCCGCAGACCCAAGAATGTACGAGTCAAGTCTCTGTCCCCTCGGTATCCTGCGATTGATGTGGTGTTTGCGCCCGCCGGCTGAAAGCAGGATCGCATGCTCTTTTTCGACTGCATGGGGAGGTGTTTTGAGGAAGAGGAGGGCTAACGTACCGACTTTATATAGATCCTCTTCGTCATCAACCAGCCCGATGTCTACAGATCCCCTTCGAACAACACCTGGATGTTTGTGGCCCAAACTTTCCCCATAGCCGAGAGAGCCAGTTAGCTGACGATACTCGCAGTATCTTCGGTGAGGCCAAGATCGAGGATCTGAACGTCCAGGCCCAGGCCTCTGCTGCCCAGCAGCTGGCTGCTACCGAATCCGCTGCCGAACACGCCGGTCACGACCACGCCCACGACAAGGGCAAGGCCCCCGAGACCGAGGCCAAGAAGGAGGAGGAAGAGGACGACGGCGAGGAGGTCGACGAGACCGGCCTGGAGCCCAAGGACATCGAGCTGGTCATGGCCCAGGCGAACGTGTCGCGGAAGAAGGCCGTCAAGGCCCTCAGGGAGAATGACAACGATATCGTCAACTCGATCATGGCGCTCAGCATATGATGACCCGGCCGAGGAGATTTGGCAAAAATGACCTGAGTTAGCGCTTGTTTTTCATCATTTGGCCCGCAGGACTTTGGGCGCGCAAGAGAGTTCAGGCTGATATCCCAGGATTCCGATTCCTGGCAGCCACTCTGTAAATCAGTTAGGTAGAATGAAACGAATTGATCCACTTGTTACTGCGATTGGCTCGTTGAGCGCAGAAAGAATAATGCGCTCGCACTGCTGTGCATGTACATGAGACTCTGCCCACAGATGTATGTAGACGCTCCTCGGAACACGGGAAGCATGTAATCACGTGATGCGGCTTCTCACCCAAACCTTGCCGAGCGACCTCACCTCCTCCGGACGTCCAGCTTTGCACGCTGACTGCATCCCCTCCCCCCGCTATCTCCCCTCTCCCCACCCGCCACGATGGCTACGGTACGTCAATTGCGTCCAATTGCCCCTTCTGCGTTGACCGCTCCTCGAAATTGGCCTGACTGACCGTGAACCCACAGCGCAGCGCCGCTCTGAAAATCGACTGGGCCAAGTTGACCAGCTCGCTGGGTCTCCGCGGGCAGACGGCGGCCTCGCTCCAGGCGTTCAAGAAGCGCAACGACGACGCGCGCCGCAAGGTGCAGATGCTGTCGGAGCAGCCGCAGACGGTCGACTTTGACTACTACCGCCGGGTGCTCAAGAACAAGGCCATCGTCGACGAGATCGAGAACGCCTTCAAGAACTTCAAGCCGGCGACGTACGACCTGAACCGCCAGCTCAAGGCCATCGAGGCGTTTGAGGCTCAGGCCATCAAGAACGCCGAGGAGACCAAGGGCAAGGTCGACAAGGAGCTGGACAGCCTGAAGAAGACGCTGGAGAACATCGAGACCGCCCGGCCGTTCGAGGACCTCACTGTGGTATGTTTTTTTTTTTTTTTTTTTTTTTTTTTTTTTTTTTTTTCTCTTGTCCCTGTGTGTTTCGAGTGGGATACTGATGTTTTGTGTCTTTTGTTTAGGACGACGTTGCCCGCGCCCAGCCCGAGATCGACGAGAAGGCCGCGGCCCTGGTGTCCAAGGGCAAGTGGATGCCGCCGGGATACAAGGTTTGTTACCTCATTCATGCATATTTCGTATATGGTACTAATATCGCCCTGCAGGAGCGCTTTGGCGACCTTTCTCTCCTGTAAACGTCCCGACCTTCCTGTTGCCCTTTGTCTTTTCAGCCGGTGTGACCATGCCGGTGTATCCTCGTTGTCAAGCAGGTGAACCGGGCAGCGCTGCTCCCCGCGTTCTGGTTCTGTGATCTTGGCCGTACGGATGTGTATAGATCGAGGTTTGAATTAGATCTGGTTGTGCACGTCCTCCTGCCTAATCGGATCTGTGATATCCGAGAGTAAACGTCATAGACGGCGGTCTGGGAGAACGCCGTGTCCCGCGGACATGATATTGGCACCTTTGTGGACTGGTAACCGGACTGTAAACTGTACATGCGGCGAGGGTGTTCATTATCAGCACCATCGATCCGCAGAATATCGAGATAAGGGATGGCCTATTGCTCGGCACCTCCAACCGTACATCTCAGGCCTCGTGCGATATGCATTTCAGACTCCCGTAGGAATGTCTCAATCCCAAAGTCCCAATGCCCTGGCAGTTGGCACAGCAGAGTTGGATAGGTGAGATTTCAGCATGTCGTGTGCCTCCCCAGGGAACGAGGCGGCGGAGATGGCAGCCCGTCCAATCAGGCGTCCAGATGCGGACTTGCCCGTGTCAGTATATCAACGTCCAAACAGACACGGACCTGATCGCGGGTGCTGGGACGGTGACGAGCGACACCACCGCCGTTCTCGTAGCCAGGCCGTCCCTGTTGCAGGACGAGAGAGGGCCTGCTCCCGGCTCCGCGCAGGCGTGATGGAAGCGCCTCCGGGCGACGAGACGAGCGCGTGCTAGCTCAAGGCTCCGGGCGGCGGCCTGAACGCCATCACGGACATCACGGACTCTCGACATCTCCATCTCTCTTGGAGAAGAGCATCTCGTCCACCTCTCGTCCACGGCCCCGCAGAGTCCTGCTGCTCCTTCTCGCGGACCGTCCATCCCAGACACATCCATCCGCCAGCCTGAGGTGCAGTACTTCTGACTTGGAACACGTCGTTGGACGTCTCCCCCTGTTCGTTCCAGGCCTCCGGATCCGGCCTGTGCTCCGCGACGAGTCGGATACCAGGTCTCTAATCTCCATCGCAGGCGCCCTATCAGTCTGTCCGTTCTCTCGCCACCCCGCACCTCCAGCTCATCGTGCAGAAGCCCGCCTGGCCGGGAGCCCGCCGCCTCCGGATCCGCGCAGCTGGGACGGTCGAGATTGCTATGCATGGCCTCGAGCCCCGTCTTATATACCCGCAGCGATGCAGCAATCCCCTACGGCATGAATGAATGAGTGAATGGATGGATGGATGGATCACACCTCTCCCCCGTCCTCAGCTGGGCCGCCGCGTCTGCCCCGGATGAACCGCTGGCCTCGCTCCCGCCTCGAGTCGCTGCCCGTCGAGATCATCCAGAAGATCTTCCTCGAGTGCCTCGAGATCAACCTGCCGCGCGCCTCGATCCACATCGCCAGCGCCCTCTCCGACCCGCTCATCTACACCTGGCTCATCCGCCTCGCCTTCAGCAGCGCCAACGAGAGCTCCCGCCATGGCTTCTTCACCCCTGACTTCCTGCCCCCGCCCCTCGACTTCTTCGCCCTGTCGCCCGCGGAGCGCCGCGACCTGCAGACCAACATCCTGCAGTGCCGCTGGAGCACGCTGGCCCTGATGCGCAAGTGCCAGCGCGAGTACGTCGAGCACGCCATCCGCATCAAGTGCAAGGACCTCATCTTCTCCCCCGAGGACCGCCGCCGCCTCGCCAACCTCGACGAGTGCTTCGCCCGCCGCGCCGAGTGCGACCAGGGCCGCAACGGCCGCCGCGGCAAGGGCGACCTCGTCCTCACCGCAAAGGCCCCCAACTCCAACGCCGACCTCAAGGTCGCCATCTGGTTCAACTTTGGCGCCCTGCAGATCCGCGAGCCCAGCCCCGTCTTCTACGAGACCGACGTCTTCCGCCTGCCCTGCTGCTCCATCGACTACCCCGCCCGCATGCCCGACAAGCTGCTCAAGCCGCCGTGGACCGAGGGCAAACTCGAGTACCTCGCCCTGCTCTCCACCGAGGCCTACATCGACGAGGGCAGCTCCTACGACCGCTCCAAGCAGGTCCTGCGCCAGGTCATCCGCGACCGCGACTTCCCCACCTTCGAGCGCCTGCTCAACATGCACATCCGCACCAAGGTCTACAACTACCCGCTCCGCTGGCCGGCGCGGCCCACCCACTTCCGCGCCGCCCTGCGCTACGCCGACGACCACGACGACCCCTTCATCCGGTTGCTGGTCGAGAAGCGCTGGCAGGAACTGCCCCCGAACGACGTGCGGCTCCGCGCCGCTCTGCTGGCCAAGGACGGCCGAAGCCGCATACGCGGGCGGGAGCGTGAGCGTCAGCAGGAGCAGGAGCAGGAGCAGGAGCAGGAGCGCGAGCGTGAAGTCGAGGAATGAAATCGTACTTCCTTACTCTGTCTACATTATATCATATCTACGTGATGATTTCTTTTTTTTTTCTTTTTCTTCTTCTATCTCCGTGGGCTACTGCTCTTCCGGGGAAATAAATAATAGAAAAGTTCCTTTTCCATTTTCTGCCAGAGACCCTTGTTAGATGAGGAGAACCGACAGGACCTGGGGAGATGAATCCCCGAAGAACAGAGAATCTGGACGACGGGGACAACGAAGTCTGAATACCAAATCAACCCCTTCAGCGGAGTGAAATGAATGTCACCGATCTGTTCGTGGTCCCCCAAGAAGGAAGACTAGGCTGCCCACGAAAGCGGCTATATACATACGTCTCTTCACAGGGTCTACACTACCGTAAAAAAAAAAGATACCATATATGTATGTATTTTGATTCATACGGTAGCTAGCAATGGAAGATAATTTCATTGATCTGTGTGGCATGTTGGAAGTTGAGCAGGCTTCAGTGCCTCATCGGAACATTCAACCAGATCCATAACTAGATCTAGCTCTCTAGATATTAGATCCCGCATCTTTTTGGGTCTGGGTCTGGGTTTGGAGTTCGAGTTCTGGTTCCAAGGTTCAGTCAGATGTTAGATGTTAGGTAGGAGATGGATAGATGTAGATGTAGATGTAGGTGGTGGTTGCAGCGAGCAAGAGCGGAGCAGAACAGGGTGGACCTAGAAACCTTGGACAGATGTCTGCTATTGTGTGAGAAAGTAGAAGTTTTTTTCTGTGGTATTCAGTCGTCCATGTGTAATTTTAGTATTTTAATCTGATTTTATTGGTGATTTGGAGGAGGATGATGGTGGATTATTGGACTTTAAAGTATGGAGTACATGGATGTGCTGTACTGTACATGCTAATCAATACAAATAAATAAATTGGGATCTGGGATCTGTGGTCACACGGTTCCTTACCTACCTGGGCTAGCCTCCCTAGAGAGGGTCACGGGCGGGAGGGTGGTGAGTCCGAGGAGGGTTCGATAATAATGGATATGGATTTGGATGGAACTCCTGGGCATTTCGAAGAATAATGTATGTATGGCCCAATGGGGTGATGCTGATACCTAAGGGCTAGATACAGGACGAGATTAGATAAGTATATCTGCGCCGAGTGCCTGCAGGTATCATAGATCTTTTTACGGAGTAGGCTATTAGCTAGATCCATCTTGTTATAATTTTCTGATGTAATTAATGTGTCTGATAGTATAATGTAATAATAGCACTGTACATATCAAGACTTCAGCATGTAAGACAAATGTCCATAGATATCTCTTTTATTGCTATATACCTCATAGATCAAACACATATATGCGGATATCCTTTCTGTGGAGTCTAGATACCCTGCGAGGAGATAGAAAGGATAGACGCTTTTATCTGCGGCCTCCCTGCAAACAAATATCAAATATGGATCTCTACTAGCATGTGCTGTACAGTAGGTATGTACTTGCTCAGATAACAAGTATGTACGGTACACATACAAAATCTTGGGTGTTTCAACTGTGGATTGGACCCCCTTCCCTCCCCCCAACATCGCTTACGAAGCGGAGTTGACATCATCCTTGGTTGTATGATTGACAGATGATATTAACCATTCCTCAATCTTTATTTCCCTTGAGACATGCTTTGTCTTCGGGTTTTAGATTAGAGATTAGAGATATAATTTTCGGCTTGTACTAGCAAAGCATGTAGAAAGTTTAGATCTAGATTCCTGTTCCAGCTTCGGGAGCGCTGCTTTCAGGACAAGGGCTGCTGGGTTCTCCTTGTCTCTGTCAATTTGCTTTCCAAGATGGGTGAGTTTCGGTGTCCCTATCACAGGGAGATGCCACTACAAGACATTTGCTAGAGACAACCTTAGTTGATGACTGTGCAGTAGAGGGCGGTGCCTGTTGGTAGCTGCATAAAAGAGAAAGAGTTAGACTTTTTTCAATCCCTTACAAGTTGTGAACAGATAAGAGCAGTGACAATCCTTACCAGATATCAGTCCATCTTCAAGGACAATATGGTGGTTTGTTAGGCCATACTCTGATATTCCATCATTGGCCCATTCAAGATTGTAGCTCAGAACACCACCCATTGTATGTATGTATATACAGTATCTCCAGACTGTTCTTCTACTTCCTTATCCAGACACTGCACCCCATTTCCAGGGGACCTGTAAATGCATCGATCAGTGATTCTTGACAGACAATAAAATATATATAGGATAGGGCAGGACAAAAAAAATCTCACAGCTGGAATCAAGTACAGTACTATGTCGGCTTTATCCTCTCCCATGGGAAATAGGTCAGAGTCCATATTCTGGGCATAGCAGGTGGGTGTGAGCACTGGTAATGAATATATAAACATAAGTGTAATAGGACAGAGAGTCATTAATCATATCATCTCTGGTTGTGGTTGCGGTTGCGGTAACAGTTCCACCGAGCCTGCAGTGGAAGACGCCCAGAGACTGCTAGGCACTATATATCTATGTCTTGTATAATGCAGCATGAATATGAAAGGGCAGAAAGGCATGGCATGCAAGTATGTTGCGTCTATACAGTTAGGTAGTCGATCAAGTAGATGGACTCATGAGGTACAGTGCTATATTTCAATGTATATATCATCCAGGTAAGTAGTGTAGGCAGATATAGATATAGGTGAGTAGATAGAAGAAGAAGAAAAGAAAGTAAAAGAAGGGAGGGGAAGAGATAGGATAGGTAATATACCCCACTACTGTACTGGACATAGGATACGGCTTCCATTCATTCCCTCTTCTTCGTCTCTCTTCAGCTAGATAGATCGGTAGGTACCTTACCTGCCTCGCATATGCGCACAGAAAAGTCAGTGCAGTAGAAACAATTATCATTCCCTGCCTGCCAGAAGCACTGTCTTTATCATTAAGAGAAATGTTGGAAACATCAATGATCACCCCGAAAAGTAAAAACTGTGGAAACTAGGTACTTAAGGATCTCTAGATAGTGGCGATTCAAGATCCATGTTGCAAAATGTTCTTGTTCCATGAATTAATAAAATAAAAGTGATGATCTCAAATGTCCGTTTTCTCCATTGCAGTGAGGACGGATTACTTGAAATACGGCTCTCCAAATTCGGTAATCATATTCGACATCCATCATAATCCATGGATACACAGGAGGTCCCCTTTACATATTGCATCGTAGTAATTATTGCTAGATACAGTCTACTCCTCTTCCACCACTTTCCACTGGCTAGACACATCAAACGACGTCTCCTCCATCCAACTCGGCAGCTCCGCGACCCCCAGGACCTCATCAAGGTACCGCCTCCCCATCTCAACCTCACGGTTCGCTCTCCCCATGTAGAACACGCCCGCCCCTCTAGGATCACTCCGCGCGGCCTCGATCTGCTGAGGGAGCTGGCACATGAAATCGAGCAGCCACCGTCCGAACGCGCTGTCGAGATCCATCGCCCACTGCGTGATCTCCCAATCGTCCGGAGGGAGCGATTCCGCGTTGGCTCGTAGGAGGATCTGAAGCAGCGTCGGATCGTGGCCTGCGAGGCGCACAGCGGTGCGGAAGTACTCTGCTGGTATAGAGTACTGCAGGTCGGTGGCACCGTTTGCTGCGTGATTTCTGGTGGGGATCGCGGTGCGACCGCGGGTAAAGTACTCGTCTATCTTTAGCAGAGTGGTGAGGGCCCGGGGGTTGTTTTCGACCAGGGCGACGTGGACTCCTTGTTGCAGGTCATCGCGGGAGAAGGAGACGTCAGTGCCTGAGTTCTCGAAACCGTGAGCGGTACGAAGCAGTTCGAGCGAGGCTATATCGTCATCCGAAAAACCCCCATCACCACGAAGCAGCCTTGCAGGAAACGTTTTGAGGCTGAGAACGCGATGTGTCTGGCGTTTATCCGTCTCAGGACGGGAGATACTGACGGAAAGCAAGGGGACGATTGACATTGTGCACCGATTTTTATTTTCATTGGTACCTTCGAACGTTCTGCCATCATGTTTCCTCTCCAGAAATCGATTCAGCGCATCGCGCTGTGTCTCATCCATCGTGATCCCGGCTCCAAACCAGTGCTTCTGTATGGTCAAGTTCATTAAATCCGGCAGATGGGCTACGATGCGCTGGACTGTGCACCATCTGCAGCGCAGAACGGCAGACTGTAGCGCTCTGCGTTGCTCTTCTTCCAGCGGCATGTAGTCCAGCGGTCTCATAATCCGGGATATGGCCGCGACAGACTTATTACTCTCAGCGGGGGAATCATCCCAAAACGAAAGGAGAATAAACACCCTGTAGATCCGCTCCCTAGACAGCGCAGCTGCTAGGACCGGCGACGCACGCGGCAGGTTAACCTCCAAAGAGTAGAGAAAAATCTTCTCAATCAGCTCGACTGGAAGACACTCCAGTCTCGACAGTCCTCTTTGCCGTTTGATCGGTTTGATGTTCTCCGGAGGCCGCGCTCTCAGAGCCGCTCTGGACTGCGAGTTAGACTTTTCCGCAAAAGACATCATCGGCCGGCCTCTTGGCCGGCGTGGCGCTGCATTTGCAGTTGCGCCTGCATTATTATTGCTTCTGTTGTCTGAAGTCTTGTCCTGTACAGCCCGTCGTTTTCTGCGGCCGCGGACTTTGATGGGAGTGAGCGACATTGGATGGAGCCAAGAAGGGAAAGATGTCGGATGGGACTGCTGGGTCTATATTGGTCATGCCATCTCCACGCCAATAGTCCTTATCGAACTATGGAATATGAAGTAGGCTTAAATCAACCTCGTGTGTCGCCGTGGAGATGAGGTTCAGTGGCAGCAGCGGTATTCGAGGCATACCGGGCTACTTCATATCCTCGCGTCGCGCAGCAGAATCGAAGCTTGGCCTGGCGAAGAGCAAATGCGGGAGAGAAGTTACCTGTTATGGCTAGGGCACAAAAAGCACGTGTTGGATTATATAAGCAGATCTATAACCCTTGCGCTAGCCTTTTCTTGGCACCGAACCATCACCGCCTACCGTCTACGTCAGTTTGTCTGCCATTGATGCCACCCGGGACAAGAGAACAAAACAGGGAAACCGATGCTGACCATGCCAAAGGTCAGTCACGACCAGTTCCAATGTTATATATACATATATATATATATATATGTGGCTTAGTTTCATTGTAAATGGCCTGGTTCTGTTCTGGGCCTTGGAAAAGGACTTCACCTTCCCGACCCTTTCAAGTTCCCATCTCCTTGCTTATATAACGGGGCAAGTGATGTGACGTAAGCTATAAGCGAGAGCCACATATAACCGAGCGCCACACCATCCACTAGATGTCTTTATCACCAATTTCAACCACCATATTTGAATTTAAATATCTAATATCGACTAGATCCTAAATATTTAATGGTTAGAGCATTGTCTAATAGTATGCCCTAGTATTCCACATCCACTGCATTTTGGTGGTGCCTGCTTTGCTGGCCATGGATCTGACTGCTCAACCACCTCTTCATACACTTGATCAGCTTGCTGTGCATGTTGCAGTCCCTCTGCAGCTGTTAGAATGCCCCCAGTAGCTATATAGGATCTAGATGCGTTCCTTCTTTTTCTGGTGTTAATTGGCAGCTTGTAGCTCCCTATTTTCCTGCGCAAGAAGGACAGCATTATGCATTGCAATCTGACAGCCCTTAACTAGTTGATTAAGAGCTTGCTTTGCTGGACTTGGTGGGCTTTGTGAATGATGCTTCAAAAGGTGCTTAAGAGCCTGGGTCTGAAGCTCCAATTCCTTGATATTATAAGAAGTTTCAGGGACCCAAGATACTGATTGATTGCTGTGAGATGTAGGGGGTGGTGTAGGTGTCTTCATCTGAATATGAAGTTGTGAAAGCACTTGATCTGGCTGATATGGGACCAGTCCAGTAGCTGCAAATCCACTGCAGATATTGGACGCAGATAGAGCTTCCTTTCTTGCATGTTGATATGCAATCAGAAAGTCCCGTTTATCAATATGATTGATACCCAGCCACATGTTAGATTCAACCCTCTGACCATATGTCTTCTTTAAAGATGAAAAGCAGCCAACATCAAGTGGTTGAAGAAGATGAGAGGAATGCAATGGCATGCATAATGGAATGATCATATTCTGGGTGCAGAACTGATCAAATTCAGGTGTAACATGGCTTCCATGGCCATCAAAGATCAACAACCAATACTTGCGAATTGCACGGGCATGGGTGTGCTTATGGAATATCTCTTTTACCCAAAGCAAGCCAAGTTGATCATTTGTCCAGCCATTCTCACTGACACCAATCACCAAATCTGATGGTATATCTTTATACCATGAAGTTTGGTGCATCTTTCCTGCAAATATAATCATGGGAGGTAAGGCCCATCCAGATGAGTTGATTGATTCAATCACAGTCATCCATTTACAATTTTCTGGCTGTATGAATCTAGCACAGCTAGCTGATTGATCTGAACCAGTGATAGCTTTGGCAGTTGATATCACACCCATTTAAAAGCCTGTCTCATCAAAGTTGTAGATATCTTGATCAACCACACCATATTTTTTGAATAACATCTCACACACATTGAAACTATTCACAGATAATCTTTGGATCCTCACATTGAGCTCATTGATAATCATACTTGCACTTATATTTAGATTTGAGCTTATCATGCCAGCTGATAAAGTTGCGAACTCAGCATTTACCAATAGTAGGTGGATTGGATAGATTTGTGTGTTAAGCTAGTAATAGATTGGCCATTTGCTGAACTGTACTAGCTCTTGGTGCTAGACCACATTGATCCATTGATAGTATTCATTTTTGAAAGAGTGCCCTCTTCAGTAGGAGTCAGTTTCTGACTGTTAGGTGTCAAATTGATGTGTGCAGCGCAACTGTGAAGACAGTAAGCAATAGTTGAATATGAGACATCGTACATGTTTGCAGCAGCTGCTCAGATACTTGAAAATTGACCATTTTTAAAAGCTTGAATGGCTAAAAGAATTCTGCCTTCTTTTGAAGTATCTTGATTGCATTGTGATGTTGACATCTTGATTTGAATCCATTGAACGCGTTATAGGTTGGGGATCGCGTGGCGCTCGTTTATATGTCGCTCTCGCTTATAGATTACGTTAGATAGGAGATATATTAGGTATAGAACTTGGACGAGTTTCGGTCTGAACAGAGGAAGGGTTGACCAAATAAATGGAGGATGGGTCGAATATGTAGGCAGTCGTTGCTTTGATTTTCTTCTGATTGTCAGAGAATTGGATGAGAGGCTGGTATGAGTTTCCTGCTTGACGTGAGATCATCATATTTATGCCTATGACTATGTCTACATACAATTACTGTTTATAATACGCTTTACCATCAGATCGAATTACATACATACATGTCTTACATATTCTTCAGAATCTTCAATATTCCACCAGCCCTACCAGCCAGCGTCAGCTGGTACCCAGTCTCCACAACTCCCTTGCACATCTCCCACGCCCCGTTGCCGTTCTTCCGATCCCCTTCGCCCTTTTGGATCGGATAGTCCACGGCGGGCGGGATCTTCGTCGACATCAGTCTCGGGAAGCGGTCCACGCACACGGCCTTGATGTTGCTCACGGCACGGAGACCCTCCTCACCGGCAAATCGGCCGTACCCGGATCCCTTGACACCGCCGAAGGGGAGCTGCACGGCGTAGTAGCTGCCAAAGTCGTTGACAGCCACCATTCCGGCCTTGATGCCCGACACGCAGGCCTCGACGTCGCGCTGGCGGAAGCCAAAGACGCTGGCGCCCAGGGCGTACTGTGTCGAGTTTGCGATGGAGATGGCATCGGACACGGAGTTGGCCCGCATCATCACGAATACCGGAGCGAAAAGTTCCACCTGAGAGATTTCCATTGAGGGAGTCACGTCAACAAGGAGAGTAGGGGTGAAGTAATGGCCGTGGGGATGCTTGGGGTGGTTGTAGCGTTTCCCACCGCAAATGAGCCGTGCGCCTTGTCGGACTGCGTCCTCAATCAAGGACTCCAGGCGATCAAAATTGTTGGGGGAGATCATAGCTCCAACGTCCGGAGTCATTGGCCTGTAGCTCGGGTCATTAGGATCCGGCTTGGAGTCAAGCAGGATGGAACCAAGGCGGAGGGCCTTGATACGCGGAGTGACGATCTCAATGAGCTTATCGTACACCCCGGGAAGAGCAATGACACGCTCCACACCAATACAGTTCTGACCGGCAGACTGGAAGACGCCCCGCATGAGAATCGAAGTAATGGACGGTAGATTTCTTACGGTGGTCGGATCATCCAGGACAACAGCCGGATCCTTTCCACCCAATTCCACCGTCACAGGGATCAACGCCTTTGCAGCAGATTCGCAGACCTTGTGCGCGACGGGCCTTGAGCCGATAAAGGTCAACTGTGAAATGTCCGGATGGGAGGTCAAGACGCCTGCAACCTCCGGCAGACACACCACGCTCTGGACGAGATCCCGCGGGTGACCACAGCTCGAAAGTGCTCCCCGTATTATCTCCAAGAAGAAAGCAGCGGACCAAGCCGTCTGTTCAGAAGGCTTCACGACAATACCATTACCGGCGAAAATCGCACTGATGACCGGCGAGATAAAGTTATGGAATGGATAGTTCCATGAAACACAGGCAGAAACCACACCAAGAGGCTCGTATCTGACCGTGTTCTTTTTGTACATCATGAGAAAGTTCGTTGGTCGTGATTCGGCCGTAAGTGCCTTCTCGCCATGGTCGATTGTCCACTTCAGCTTCTCTGTGGTCACGAGAATCTCTCCAAAGGACGCATCGACCTTTGTCTTGCCGGAATCCAGGCAGCAGGCGGTGACGATCTCGTCTTGATGCTCAAGGATGTATCTAAATTGCACGGGTGCAACGGTCAGCGTTCCAGCCTCTCCTCGAACGCGTGGTAGCGATGCCATAGGGGACATACTTCAGCAACGTCTTGAGGACCTTCCTCCTTTCTGCAAACGTTGTCTTCGCCCACTCAACCTGCGCAACCTTTGCCGCTTGAACCGCACGATTGATTCCCTCAGGTGTTTCCGGTTTGATGCCGCCAGTGGCCTCGCCCAGAATCCTTCCGTCCGCGGGACAATAGCTCATGATCTTTTTGCTACTCCATTGCTGCGTTTAGAAAGAGATAAGAAGTTAGCCATGGTCCTCTTGCTACAAACCAGCCACTTCCAGTTGAAAAGGACCCGAAAAACTTAAGTTGACATATATATATATATAAAAACCAACTCACCCCTCGAGCCTGACCCTCAAGCAACTTCCTGTCCTCCCCTTGCACATCCTCCCATTTCCTGCCCACCCAATCCGGCCGGACTTCAGGCGGAATAGGAACATTAAAGCTCACAGGCGCTTCCCTCCAACATTGTATGTAGAGGTATCCCCCGTAGACTGCGATGAGAGACGCGAGCGCCGCGAGCGCGAGGCCGGACCATTGCGAATCGACTTGCAATTTCTCCGCGACCGCAGCCAACGGAGGAATGTAGGTGGCTAAATGATCCATCGGAGACGCATGCAGGGAGCGGAGCGGAATCCCGCTGGCTTGCAATTAGCACAGCGTTCAGAGTCTTTGGCAGTTGGGCTGTTCTTTTTAAAGGGGGCCTGAGCTTGAAGTTAAGCGCGGTAAACATGGGCGTGGCGCCGCCCGGCGCGAGGAGGGCCGAGCCGGCCCCCGCAACCAACATCTTGCGTCGATGCTACTACTATTATTACAGGACAGCAGGTCAAGAGGCAGAAAATGTTAGTTAGTCCTATTCAGATATACAATAATCTAGGTACAGCACTCATATCATATTTCATTCGACATTCAATTAAACTGTAAGTTAGAAGAAGCAGCAGAACATCATCAGCCCACATGCTAAAACGCCATGAACTTGAAACTCAACTGCAGGGTTAAAAAATATAGATCCGTACGTCCAGTAGGTAACACGAACAGTCTGGTATTCCGATAGAAGGTGGAACAATTAGCGTCGTAAATGTCGAAATTTCATATAAATAAGACGATCGTGTACCGCCTAACCACTCCTAGAAAAATCCCTGGTGATGCGTCATTTGAAGATGCAAACTACTCTGTCCCTACCCTTTGGAAGACAAATATAGGCCTTCCGCTTATTCGCTGTTACTGATAGTAAATCCCTGGCCGTTTTGTTCCTGACTGTTGGATTTCTGGCCATTAGAGTTCTGGATATTAGGTTCCTGGTTGTCAGATTCTGGGCCACTAGGCTCCTGACCCTGAGATTCCTGGACAGGCTGGCCATTAGGGCTCCCCTTGGGTTTCCTCGCCGACTTTCTACCTGTGGTCTGTGGTTCAGGTCCTCCCTTGCGCTTGCCGGTCCTCTTCACAAGGTGGTCAATAACGCAGCCTTCGTCCCAGCCCTCGCTGGTTTCTCCGGTAATAGCCCGGCATCTAGGACATGATTTCCCATGGAGAATAAAGAGCTGGTGGAGAGAGTACTTCAGATGATCTGGGATGCGCACTTCGAGATGGCTGAATGCAGTGATCTCGTTGACTTTCTCCGATGGGATCCAACCGAGCCACTTAGTAATTCGGAAGACGTGAGTATCAACAGCGAAGCATGGCCGTTGCAGACAGAAGAGGATTACACAAGCAGCCGTCTTGGGACCAATGCCTGGATACTTGGTCAACTCGAGCATTGCCTCTTCCTTGGTCAGGGAGTGGATATGGTTAAGCGACAGGACATTTTCGTTCGCACGTTCGACCTCCAGTTGTTTCTCTATCTCAGTTTCGCTCGCCCCAACTGGCTCCGTGCCCTTTTCCTTGGCGTTTAAGAGGATATTCCTGCGTTCCATGTTCTCCTTGTAAACCATGTCGAGTATCTGCTTCACATACTTGCTCTTGATGTCTGCAAGACCACCGCTCTTCATGGCCTGATAAACTTCTTTAATCGGAGCACGACGAACAGCATCCCAGTTGACACTTCCCTTGCCGATACCTTCCTGTAATATCCCAAATTTTGATACAAGTCCTTGGAATGCCATGGCTGAATTTGCGCCAGTTGTCGCACCACTGAGGAGCGTACGAATAAGAGCATCAAGGACAGAGGGGACCTCACCACACCCGGTGACAGTGAGAGACGGCTCAGGTACAGTATCAGGGGGCTTAATTTCACCATGAACACTTGACAGAAGCCTGTTCACCTCTTCACATTCTTCTGGGGTTGGACGCTCCCAGTCCGGAAATGGGCTGACGCCAGGGGTAAGACCGTATGGATGACCTTTCGTTTTCTTTTTTGCATCTGAAGTACTGTTTAAGGTTACTGTGGCTTTGTCCACAGTCTTCTGAAGTTCATCCTTCAGCATGTTTAACTCGTCTTCTTTCATTGTCTCAGCTGGTATTTTGACAACGACATTGGAACCTTCCGAAACTCCCTGGCTTTGAAGAACCGGTGCCCTTCCCAGGTTGTGTGGCAGCTCATTCATGTCTGGCACTGTAACTGCAGCCATTTTCCTTCGTTTGGTTGTAGCAGCTGTGGCAGAAGTGCCTGGGTTTCGCTGAGAAGGCTTCCTCTTTCTGGAGGAGACAGTTTTAGGAGCAGAAGCTTCCTTTTTGACTCTGGATTTCTTTGTGGTGTCAGAACATTCCGGAAAATTGGACAGCTGAGGTTCCACTGGCAGTCCCACTGGCTGGATCGACGCTGCAAGCAAAGCTGCTTCTCTGGCGGCTGCAGCCCGCGTGATACGGTGCTCCATGGTTTTTGGTGTATGAAGGCAAAGACTGAAGAAACCTGTTGCAAGGCTAGTACTTATGAGAGAGAGAGGGAGGGAGGGAGAGAAAGCTGTGAACAGGCAGCAGCAGTGAATGCTTGCCCTAATGAATGAAGATCCAGCTACGGACTTTGTAGCATTCAGAGAAACACAATACTAACAGGGGTATCTCTTGAGTTAAAGGCAAGAGCTGTAGAGAATGAAGGGGAACCCTGGGAAAGTGCATGGATGTGAATGGAGGACGGTATGTGTCAGACAAAGTCACCCATGACAGCACTGCAGTTTACATCATAAACACGTGATTGAGTCGCCTAGGACAAAGAGCCAGAATAGCGGAGAGAATCTGGCTGGATCGCAGTTTGCAGACACCTGGACTGCATAAAAGGAGGCTAAATAAGCTCAAGATGGAGGATGAAATATAAGGAGGCAACCAGTCATGCATTTGCGATTCAGCAAATGGAAGTTCATCAGTACAATGCTGCTCCCTGGGAGCAAGCAAGACATTAAAATAGACACACTATCCTCCCATTTTGAAACATGCCGAACAAACAGTCCAATAGCCAGATTGCACCGATGCAGCATGTGAAAAGAGATAGAACCCGAAAACCTTCCAAACTCTAGGCAATAAGTTGCTAAGTATTAGCATCCACAGAGTACCGACCCATGTAATCATACATAATCGCCAATGTTATGGATGCTGATATCCATCCGGTCTTTCACCGGTGGGGGTTCTTCTGCCCCTCCATTTGCGTAGGCCTCACGCGTTCGATTGAAGCTGACTTGGGGAACCTCGGATTCCCCAGGCGACGACGCAGGAACAACCTGACCGTTCTTGTCCAGTTTGACCCCATTCGCCGCCATCTGGAACTCCTTCTCACTGGCGACACCATTCAAAACAGCCGCTCTAGCGCGGTCCATAACCTTGAGTTTACGGCCTTCGCCTCTGACCTTCTCCAAATGCTCAAAGTAGCCTTCAGAAACGGGCGTGATGTAGCTACCACAGAAAACGCCAACTTCAAAGTTGACTGGTTCCTCAAGGCCATTCTCCTTTGCGATCTCCGCGCAGGCTCCTGTAAGATCCTCTAGGGTCTGATAGATAACACTGTCTGCACCTATATGCTTGGCGATACTTTCAACATCGCGGTTGTGCGCAACCAGCTCGTGAGGCGACGCCAAGTCAATTCCATAGATATGGGCATGCCTATTTGGAAACTGTTAGATCAGATGAAAACACAAGACGGGGAGTAACTTACGTAATCGGTGGTGCGCAACTTGCAAAGTGAACTTTTCTGGCACCGGCTTCCCTTGCCATCGAAACAATCTCTCGACTTGTCGTTCCACGTACTATGCTGTCGTCAACGAGCAGGACATTACGGTCCTTAAACTCAGACTTCATAGCGTTTAACTTGCGGCGAACACCCTTCTGTCGGGTCTTCTGCTCGGGCATGATAAAGGTCCGGAAGACATAACGGTTCTTCACGAAGCCTTGACAGTAAGGCTTGTCCAGAACGCGCGCGACGCTCGCAGCCGCGGTATTGGAGGTTTCAGGAATTGGAATCACAACATCGATATCCTTGACCTCGTCCGGTCCGAGAACATCGAGGATCCTCGCCGCGAGGCGGTCACCCATCCTCTGTCGGCTACGGTACACACTGATACCGTCGATCACGGAGTCCGGCCGAGCAAAGTACACATATTCGAAGATGTCCGGTGCATACGCCCTCTTTGGTGCGACCTGGCGGAATACTGGCTCTCCGCCCTTCTCGATGATGACTGCTTCACCAGGCTTGATGTCGCGGATATTCGTGAAGCCAAGCTGGTCAAGGGCAACAGATTCTGACGCCATCATGTAGTCCGTGCCTGAGCCATCAATGGAAGGCCTAGACCCAAGGACAAGCGGTCGAATTCCGTAGGAATCACGGAAGCCCAAAATTCCGAAACCTATCTACGTCAATGACCTGCTCAACAACGGGAATATCGAGACGCTCACCTGCAAGCATTGCAGTGCAAGCCCAACCCCCTTGGCACCGATCATACATCCTGCCGAGACTTGCGAAAAGGTCTTCCTTATTCACACGAGCCTTTTTCGTCAGGCTCAGCTCGTCCGCCCAAACGTTCAACATCAGTTCGCTGTCACTGTCCGTATTGATGTGACGGTGAGCTTCGAGGTCAAGATATCTCTTCAGCTCCGGTGCGTTAATCAGGTTCCCATTATGGGCGAGGCAGATGCCATAAGGGCTGTTCACATAGAACGGCTGGGCTTCGGCGTTTGCACTGCTGCCCGCAGTCGGGTATCTCAGGTGTCCGATACCCATGGAGCCCGGAAGGTCGGCCACCCTGGCACCATCCTGAAAGACTTTGGCGGCCATGCCATTGGACTTGAGCTGATATATTCTACCACCTGAAGCACAGGTTGCAATACCTGCAGCATCTTGACCACGATCTATTCATGCCCGTCGAGTTAGCTCAGCAACTACACATACAGTGAGGTAAAACGGTGCGAGAGAGAAGTATCTTGCAAAAAAAAAAAGATTCAATTGCAGAACTTGTCCTCGAGCTATCTCAAAGTAGAGTGCTGGAACTGAATTGCCAAGAATCGCTACTTACGCTGCAGGAGATAGAGTGCTTCATGGAGGTCCACCGCAGCAGCAGCGGATGGGTTTGCCAGGATTAAGGCAAGTATTCCACACATTTTGACTGAGTGGAGATAGATCTGGGCGAGATATAGTCAGTGTGTATCCCGAAAGAATCAACGATGACGGAAAGTGTGCTAAGGTGGGGTAGTAGCTCAGGCCGGACATTTTCCGCAATGATGCTTAGGTAGTCTAACATCTATAAAAAAGGAATAAACTCATCATGGAAGAGAGCAAGCTATGAGGAATATAGTGCCCGGTTATACTTACATACAGATCAGATTACCTTAGCACACAGAAGGGGGTGAGGGGAAGCCTCGGCGCGAGAAAGTGGGTGTGGACTCCTAAACGAACGTAACAATGTTCATCGCGCGTCGTGTCGCAAAAATGGTGTACTATAATACAATCCACAAAGGAGAAGATGCAATTTGGGAGAGGCTGGAGAGGAGAGACAACATGATGAGGAGTAGGAGAGGGGAAAGTGATTTTTCCCCAGAAGCTGGGCCATATCTTCTCCACTGTTTAAGAGTGCGAGCCAAAGTTTGAGTGCGGCGTCCTGACCAAAGAAATTTCGCAAGAATTTTATCCGGGCCGATGTACTTCCGATTCCGGAGCTGACTAAGCAGCACCACTGGCTTCTCATCGCCCGTGACTGCTATCACCTACCTGATATGGAACATGTTCGTGCCTGTCTGGTCTCCATCTGCCAGCTTCACGCCAGGAAGAATTGGATTCTCCTGAGGTTTGCTGATATTTGTTTTAATGCTCAATGGAATTGCTGCCTTCAAATATGGATAGAATTTCTTTCATTCGTTCTTTGTTTCCTTGTTGTATTTTACAGTCGCAATACAGGTTGTGTTCTTGGCGTCTCCCACCCACATTGCAGACAGGCTTGGTGTATAATTAAGACGGCTATCTTATGTCAAAAATGAGAATTGTGATTTTATTTCATTTACATGGCATGTGTCAGTGCTTCTCCATGCTTTAGCAGTTCTCTGTGGCAGCGGTTCATCTTGCTTACTCTCTAAGATGCCATGATATCTTCCACAGCCAGCGTGTGCCAGGTAGACTCACCTTGTCTACATTGGTGATTCAGCTTATTTTAATTCCAACCAAGTTGTGGATCTTTCTCTTCATATTTCTTTCAGAATATCACCTGGAAGGTTTCTCCACATGGAACATCTGCTCTATTCTCTCTATCTACAACCTGGCAGCGTCTGAAGCTCCTTTCAACCCTCTTTTAACCCCCACCTCTCTTTTGAGTACTTTGGCTACATTTCTAGAGACAGGTATAACCTATCTCCATCCTCCATTCTGTCTTCTTCACTACTGCTTCTTTTGTGCTCCACACTCAACTGCGTCTGACAGCATCCATGAGAAGTCTCTGCAATGAGCTTTCTGGATCTGAGGAATCATCGGACTTCACTTCTACATAGTCTTCTCATATCTAAAATAAACAACAGCATATACTAGGTGTTTTGAATTACTTGAGAGCCTGTACACCCTCGCTTCAACCTTGGTGTTGTCCTCAGCTTCACCTCTTACCACTGAGACGAGTCCGAGTCTCCTAACCCGAACCTACCCTTCCTTTGTCGACTTTTTACGACTTCTCCTTCCTTTTGCCGCTAGTTGATAGTACTTTGCTGCCCCGGTTCAAAGAGATCTCACCTTTCCGCACCGTGATGGCTCCATGGCAGGCGTACAACTCAAGAGCCCGACCTATTGAGCTCGATGCAAACCCTGATGAAAGACCTCACACTCGCCCTCGTTCAAATGGAAGTCAGCCAGCTTCTGCGCTTTCGCGATCGCAGCTGACTGTTACGATATACGACAGTGACAGTAGCGAAACATTGGCCAACGATTCGGACGAAGAGATTCTTGTCGATGCTGCATCACCAGACAACATTGGAACTGATTTCGGTAGCCTCACTGGACAGACCCATTCGGGCTTTGATCCTGGTGACTATCTTACTGATGATAACTTCGAGAGCTTTTTGGCTGCGGAAGCTGCAAATTTCATCGAAGTGATTGACCTCACTGAAGAGCCACGGTGTAGCTTTGATCGGAGGAGCTATGTGACATGTGAGGGCACTCGATATCACCGACGAATCATCCCGCAGTTCTCTGCAAATGGCTATGTCTACGCGCCTGGAAAGTCTGTGGAATTAAACGACGGGACATTTCTTCGAATCTTAAATGTCTTGGAAGACCGCCCTGGTGAAATCTTCCTTCGCGGACATCGCTTTCAACGGCTAGAGGATATGGGAAGCAGAGTTCCAGACTGGTTGAACGAGCTTTGCTGGATCGTCGATCAAGCTACAGATGACGCTGTGACAACAGATGTATCTCTTGCTGAGGTAAAACGGTTCCGTACCATCCATCTCACAAACTGGACTTACCCAAATGTGAGTCATCGAACATCTGGATCTTCTTTTCAGTCGAAGAACGAGGCGCGACAGAAAGGTGAACTGTACTGTCGTCTAAAACAGGTGACGATTTCCAGCAGACATCAATCTGAAGTTGAAGTGGCAATCCACTATCTCACTCCTACGGAAGCGGACAAGGAGTATACCGTGTCTCCAGCCTTGTTACGACAGCTTTGGCGAGGAGATACACCATCTTTTGGCAGTACTGAAAGACCGAAACCTCGTCTCCAAAACGAAGTGATTGATTTGGACAACACACCTACCCGAGTCATCGATCTCACCGCCCCTTCAAATGCACCGCTAAAGCAGCGGCGACAATACACATTTGGCGACGGATTCTGCGGCGCTGGAGGTGTATCGTGTGGGGCAGTCCAAGCAGGGCTCCATGTCAAATGGGCATTTGACAAAGATCAGCATGCAGCCAATTCCTACCGATTGAACTTCGAAACAGCAATCTGCGAGACATGTGATGTCACAGACTTCCTGACCAATAAGCCGGAATTTCTCAAAGTCGATGTGAGCCATGCTTCTCCGCCATGTCAAACATTCTCTCCCGCCCACACCGTGGAGTCTTCAAACGATGACGCAAACTCGGCGTGTATCTTCTCTGGTAGAGACTTGGTTGAGCGTTCCAAGTCGCGGGTACACACAATGGAGGAGACATCTGGGCTTTACGAACGCCACAAGCCAACTTTCTTCGGAATCGTCCATGACTTCATCGAGATCGGCTATTCTGTGAGATGGAAAGTGCTGCATTGCATTGACTATGGAGTTCCTCAGCTTCGGAAACGACTGTTTGTCATTGTAGCAGGGTATCCCGATCCATCCACATGCCGTAATCTCTTCTAACTATGCTAACGTACGCTAGCCCTGGAGACGTCCTTCCCGCGTTCCCCAAGCCAACTCATGGGCCTCCCGGCACCGATCTCCTTCCCTACGCTACAATCCACTCGTCGATATCGAATATACCAGAAGGAACGCCGGATCATGACGTGGCAGGTGCTCTGAGCCGTGGTCTGTGTAAGCCACCTTTCGACGCGAACATCCAGGCCCGAACCATCACCTGCAGCGGCGGTGAGTTCAACTACCACCCCAGCGGGAAGCGCCATTACACAAATCGAGAGCTTGCATGCCTGCAGACATTCCCCCTGAAACACCGGTTCGGACAGCAGGGCGTGAAGAAGCAGATCGGCAATGCAGTGCCTCCGGTGCTGGCCAAGGCCGTCTTCCGAGAGGTCATCAAGTCGTTGCAGAAGACCGACGAGGCCGAGCTGAAGGCCATGGAATTGGAGCAGATGGGTCTGGGCCGTGCCAGATAGGAGAGGGACCACGCAATAGTCGCTTCCAGCTTGTTCAGTTATCGGTAGTCATGCCGCAAACCAATCGGACAGTTGGCTCAAGTCTTGAACACTTGTCTGAACTGCTACTCCATTTGTAGCATTATTATTGCCACTTGTTCGGGCGTTGCCGAATTTCTTCAGTCGTTAATCGACATCCACAATCCTCTCCGTGATGACGAGGATAATATTAACCTCTGTGTCTTTGTTATCTACTTTCATGGCAGCTGCAAACGCAGGACCTTTTAACGGACATGTTCTCCTCGGGTGTTGTGATCTACGAGATCTTTACGACTGCGGATGCAAACTGTCCTCTCAATGTGATCTCTGTAGATAGATTTACAAAATATCAAATTGCATTTCTAGAAACGTGAGGATTGATGAGCCTGAAGGATGTAGATTTCAATTCTTAAATCTTGCACTCCCGATATTGCCCCCAGCAGGCCGATCAAAAAAGAATTTAACCTGGAAGATGGTGCTGCTTCTATAAATAAAAGTATTGTTCTATCTGGTGAGCCCCGAGTGGTGCGTTGCCGAGGACGAGCAGGAAGAAAAGTCCGAGCTGGGACGGCTTGCCTGCGGACGGTTCGGTCAACCGGGTCGGGCGGTGCGAAGGCGGGGTCTGGGGAACGCCAGAGCGCTGCCGACGGGGAAGAGAGCCGCCGGAGTCTGGAGAAGCGCGACGAGGGCAGAGAACAGCATCCACGGCCGACCTCTGTTTCTGCCGGCACCGGAGGAAACGCTGCTGCAATGTCCTTGTCTCAGCCTGTCAGGCCGTCTGTTTCCTCCGATCTGATGGATTGCGCAGTCCTCGCTCTGCTGGTGCAGAGCTGATCATCAGATCGCTAGGACAGATCGTCGTCAGACGGCCAGACGTGAACACCGCGAGCCATGATCACCCTGGCCGCGAGGACTGGTTATAACATGTCTCTTCTTTGACCGAAAGCAAGTATGCAGACACTCGCTTTCAGGATCGGGCCAGGGAGCCGTGCGAGACAACAACCGCCGATAACCGCTGCTTGACCGGCAGACGGACGCGACCTCGGCTCGAGGCTGGGTCGACGGCGAAATGAAGTCACCTCCCAGCGCAGCCAGCACCGGGCTTCTTTTTTTTCTGCGCTCTCGCCTGCTCTCCCGGGCCTCCTTCTGGTCGATCTCCAGCTCGTCCGTCTCCTGTTCTGTCCCTGGGTATACTATCCCGTCCAGCGTTGTGCACCATGTCTGCGTCCGGTTCAGCATTGAGACGGCTGACCAACAGGTCCCCCCGCACTTTGGGTGCATCTCGTTTCGCCGCCCCCTCCTCCCTGCTGCGCTGCAGAGCTTCAATCGTCCCCAACACCCTCAAGAATCTGCAGTCGACGACACCGAGAGTCGCTCGCTTCTCCACGATGGCTCCCCTGCAGTCTGCTGCCCCTGCTCCCTCCGTCGAGAGGGAGTACGACCCCGAGATCAAGGACATGGCGGACTACGTCCACAACTACAAGATTGAATCCGATCTGGCGGTATGGATTGCATCTTGGTACTTCCTTTTACCATTGAATGTTACATTCTGACGGACCGGGTGCTCCCCAGTTTGACACTGCCCGTCTTGTCTTCCTGGACACCCTCGGATGCGGATTGGAGGCGCTCAAGTTCAAGGAGTGCACCAAGCTGCTTGGCCCCGTTGTCGAGGGTACCGTCGTCCCCAATGGCACTCGGGTGCCGGGAACTCCCTACCAGCTGGACCCTGTCAACGGCGCCTTCAACATCGGTGCCATGATCCGCTGGCTGGACTACAATGACTGCTGGCTGGCCGCGGAATGGGGTCACCCCTCGGACAACTTGGGTGGTATTCTCGCCGTCGCGGACTGGATCTCCCGCACGAACCGTGCGGGCGGCAAGCTGGGCAATGGCAAGATCCTGAAGATCAGGGACGTGCTCGAGGCGATGATCAAGGCCCACGAGATCCAGGGCGTACTGGCGCTGGAGAACTCGTACAACAAGGTCGGTCTGGACCACGTCGTGCTGGTCAAGGTCGCTACGACCGCCGTGGTCTCGAAGCTGCTCGGTCTCAGCGAGAAGCAGACCGCCGACGCCATCACCCAGGCCTGGGTGGACGGCCAGAGCCTGCGGACGTACCGTCACTCTCCCAACACCATGTCGAGGAAGTCGTGGGCCGCTGGTGACGCTTGCCAGAGGGCCGTCAACCTGGTCCTCAAGGTGCAGAAGGGTGAGAAGGGTATCCCCACTGTCCTGTCCGCGCCTGTCTGGGGATTCTACGACGTGCTCTTCAAGGGCAACAAGTTCAAGTTCCAGCGCCCATACGGCAGCTACGTCATGGAGAATGTTCTCTTCAAGGTGTCCTACCCTGGTAAGTGGCGCCTTTCCATGTCATGGCGGATAGAATCTCACTCTTGAGCAGCCGAGTTCCACTCCCAGACCGCGATCGAGGCCGCCCAGATTATCAACAAGAAGCTCAAGGAGATGGGCAAGAGCGCGAGCGACATCAAGGAGATTGTCAACCGCACGCACGAGGCCTGCATCCGCATCATCGACAAGCAGTTCAAGCCCATGGAGAACTTCGCCGACCGTGACCACTGCGTTCAGGTTAGTTGCCTTGTCGCTGGTGATTGTCCATCTGGTAGTATTTGTGCTGATATACGTCCAGTACATGGTCGCAACCATGCTGGTCTTCAACCGCCTGACCGCGAACGACTACACCGACGGCTCCGAGGCCGCCACGTCGCCTCTGGTCGAGGACCTCCGCAAGCGCATCCGCTGCGTCGAGGACCCCCAGTTCACCAAGGACTACCACGACCCGGCCAAGCGCACCATCCCCAACGCCCTCACCGTCACTCTCAACGACGGCACCGTCCTGGATGAGGTCGTCGTCGAGGCGCCTCTCGGCCACCGCCTGCGCCGCGAGGAGGCCAAGCCCGAGATCCTGGCCAAGTACAAGCGCCACCTCGAGGCGCACTTCGACGCTGCGCGCGTCAACCAGCTGCTCGAGCTGGGCTCGAACAGAGCCGAGCTCGAGAATTACGACGTCGACAAGTACGTCGACCTGTATGTTAAGGACAAGATGGTGCCTGCGTCGTAGGCGCGGGAGGAGAAAAATCTGAATACAATCTATTTTTATGCCCATTTCCCATGTCGAAATGAACGGCAAGTTGAGTTTGATTTATCGTTAGCAAAGCACGTGTAATGTCTCGAGTTTTATGTGAAAACATGATGTGATCCATGGATAAAGGATAGATAAAACTGAATACGAGTTATTTTCATTTCATATTCACACTATTACCACAGAACTCATAGGCGCAGGGCCAGATAGGTAGCAAGGCCAGACGTAAAAATCGAGAAGAATAAAAAAATGACATGAGAGATGAGGAGAACGCGAGGAAAAAAATCATTCCACTCCCTCTTTCCGCGAAAGGCGGGGTAGGGACCTGAGGGTTCAGGGAAAAAAGTTCAGGTCCCGCCCGGGATCGAACCGGGATTAGCGGAACAGGGGTTCCGAAGCTCCGACTAGGCCGAAGCATCTAGTCAGAATCCGCTGTGATAGCCATTACACTACGGAACCTGTGGTTGTCTGTTGGACGGGTGCTAAAATTACATAAGGAGCCTCTGTTGGAGCAGTGACATATGGAAGGCCGGGTGCGGCGTGTGGTCTGTACTTGCTCAGGAAATGTGTGACGAATTTTTTTTGTTTGTTTGGAATAGAGCTCTCTGGTCAATTGGATTTATTCCTTTTTTATATATTATTGTTGCTGAAGTTGTTGATTGCACATGCTTTGTTCTTCGACTTGCTCTGGATATGAAGTGGATGGCATTCTTGGAATATATATTCAACCGAACCACTTACCACGGGTCCTTACTCCTGAAAAACCCGATTTAATTAACTAATTAATTGGCATGATACCACAAATTCGCTTTTCACCACTTACTCCTCTCCTTTGCTCCAGGGCTCCAATATTTTGATCAGAGAATCGCTTTTGGTTATAATTGCCTTGCTTCGTTTTGCCGCTGTTTCAATACCTCCCGTTTCGCCGAAATGATTATTCGCTCTCCCACGGCAAAACTGAAAAAAAAGCGTTTGCCGTACTTGGTGGCCGCACACTCACCAAAGATAACGCGGGCTTTTTTTTCATGGAGGAGGACCGTAGGAATTCTGACTCTCAAAACATGATATATCCATGGGCTGAACTTTTCTCTCCTGGGATGATATATCGTTTCTGTGGGTAAGTTAATTTTCCAGTCGTTGACATAACCCGAAATTTTTTTTTCTAAGCGCTCGACACTTCTCGACTTTGGAAGGTGTCGCAGATGACATTGCTTGATTTATTGCGGATGTTGTGACTTGTTAAATGTCTTGCTTTGGTGTAAAACCTGCTTAATTTTGTCCAATGACGCATATAAAATGTGATGATAATAGTAGCAGCTAGAGAGGATAAATAAAATAAACCCATAACTTTTTCTCCCCTGATGATGGGTTTTAAAACCTCAGCTAGGGGTTGCTGTGGAAGATCTTTCTCCAGGGTTGGTTTTTGACCGAGTATTTCTTTTCGCACTTTTGGGCTTTCCAAGACCTCGATGTAGCTATATGTCCTATGCGTATGCCGCCAATGCTTGAATGCCAGAAGAATCTGTCTCCAAACAGCTGCTTCCTACACCTAATCAGACAGAGGGCCTCTTCCGCCCATGCCTTCTTGTTGTGAAACTTGGGATTGAATCTAATGGGCTCCTCTAAGATGATCTGTCCATACCACAGTTTCTTGGATGTTGGATGGAGAAACCCAGGTTTATTCTTGCCACATATTATCTAAATTTTCTCAGAGAAACAAAATCTACTGACACGCCAGTTAAGTCAGGAATCCGTTGCAACTGCCCTCATTGTCTTGAAATCACGGTTACAAAGACTTCTCTGACACGATATCTTCTCTTGGTCCCGGAGCTGGTGAAATGACAGTTGGCACACGATTCTTTTGGACTGTCTTTTGACTGTAACACAGACCGAAAATGGGCCGTATCCCTTCTCGCAGCTTTGGCACTGCTGCCGCTGATGATTGCCAACAGCTTGGGTCAGGACGGCTTCTCTGTTCGTCCTGTGATAGTATGAAAATCTGTCTCAATACTATGCACTCACTGTGTATAAGAGTGAATGGGTTTTGCCATGCCATCGATTTGCATATATCGTCTCACGAGCCTCGCAGCGTAATCCCGAGTTCTGCAAATGAGAACTATGTCATGTATCCATTGGCCGGTCTCCCCGAGCTTAGCATAATCACTGGCTGCGGATCATTGTACGGCACTTGTGTTCCAGATAATGTTATATGGGACTGTGCTGCTTCCCGTCGGAAGGTTGCTCCATCTTGCCAGCGAACTCGGAGCGGGTGACCAGCAGGCTGTTTGGAAAGAATGGTTAAGCTTGCAGCTGAAGCGGAAATTGGAGAGGAGCGCTAGGAACATGGGAACGGTCAAGGAAGGTGCGGGTCGGATTGGTGATTGATGTAGGTACTGTGATGTGCTCATCAAGTATGACACCAGATGTACAGGGCTAGACCCCACGTTCGTGGCGCTTCGAGTGTAATGCACCAAATCTCCATTTTCAATCTTGCTGGGAGGTTGGTTGTTGTAGTTCCATATGAGCTTACCCTCTCAAACCTGCCCTTTCAGCTTGCTCATGGTGATATCCGGCTTGTCTGGTTCTCGAGATCTCCTTGCTTTCCTCCGCGGCGGAAGAGTCCGAATGGGCGGTCGCATTTCGCGGTACTGTCACTTTCTCTTTCATGAGCGAGGTTTTTGTGAATGCCTCAAAATGGTTCCCTGAGTCATAGAGAGACGAGGCAGTGACCCCCATAGGGTATATAAATTGATAAATAATTCTTACCCCAGAAACGCGGACATGACTCATGGCTCTTCTTCACAGCGAGACCGAGATTCTCGTCTATGCAACAAGCTTTTTTTTTAAGCGGAGCCTTTTCTTTGGGAATGCATACATCGCTGACGTGGAATGTGATTCGGAGAGAATACTGTATGATGCATCGTATGTTGTTATTGGAATAGTCAAGCCTCTTCTTCTAGGACACTAGATATACCGTACAGTACAGACAACCCTGGAACAAAAAAAATCGTGAAGAGCAGCTGCTGATTCCGATACGGTAATTTACACCCATTCTTATCCCCCGAAGCCCGCTTGCATTAAAAAAAAATAAGCAAGTCCGAGACAGGAAAAAGGAGAAAGAAGAACCGCGAATTGCATCCGTCACAGTCGTGCAGGCACGGCCTCCCTTTTCGCCTTGACCTCCCTCACCCACCGCTCAATCGTCCGCACGAGATCGTCGATCTCCGCAGTGGTGTTCCCTGCGTGGAGACACACCCGGACCCGCTCTTTTCCCGCGGGCACGGTGGGCGGCATGATGGCGCGGACAACGAACCCCTGCTGCTGGCAGGCGCTCGCGAGCTGACGGGGAAAGGGGGTCCGGAGGGAGAAGATCGGGGAGTTGGGGACGTGGTCGACCTGGAGGACTGACCCGTCGGCGGCGTGCAGGTAGTCTTTGAGGCGGTTTCGGAGATGCTGGGTCAGGGCCCTGAGGTTGGCTTGTAGCTTCATCGGTCTGTCAGTGACTTCTGCGTCCGTGTACAGCTTGGAATGGGGAAGACTTACGGGCTCAGTTTTCCCCTCGTGGAGAAGTTCGTAGGCTGTGCGGATCGACACCAGTGAGGGAAATGCCATTGCCGTCGTGTAGATCAAACTGCGGGCGTAGTTGATCAGGTATTCTCTCGTGAGAGGGGAGCACAGTACGATTGCTAGTAATGGGTGTCAGTATGGTCTGCCTGCAGCTTTCCGTCTGAATGCTTGCTTGGGGATTGATACCTCCATGGCTCGCCAGGGCTTTCCCGAAAGTATGTATCCTGATGAAGATTCTCCGTTGAACTCCGAGTTCCTGGATGATACCAGCGCCCCGAGGACCGAAAACGCCTGTCGCGTGCGCTTCGTCCACGATAAGATAACCGTTCCCGTTGGGCAGTAGATCGTCTATAGCTTGAATGTACTGCTTCACCGGCGCAATGTCTCCGTCCATGCTGTAGATGGATTCCACAGCGACGAAAACATTGCGAGTACCGTCCGCAATCAACGGATCCCGCGCCCGCTGCTCCTCCAGAATTGCTCTCAGGCTGCTGGGGGAGTTGTGGGAAAACGCGATGCGCTTCCCCGCCCTCGACAGACGCATGCCTTCATGGACACTCGCGTGGATGAGCTCATCGTAAAGGATAACGTCCCCCGGCTGGGGTACGCACGAGTATACACCAACATTGGCATCGAATCCCGAGTTGAACAGCAGTCCGCTGGGCGCATCGTGGAACGAGGCAATGAACCTCTCCAGGTCTTCCGCGTAGGTGGAGTTCCCGTCCAGAAGTCGAGACCCACCGCTGGCAAAGGGGTACGAGGCAGGAACACCGTTGAGGTGACTGAGGAAACGGCAACGGAAATCAGACGAGGTGGAGAGAGACAGGAAGTCATTCGACGAGAAGTCGACCGAGTCCGGTGGAAGGACAGTCAGTCTCCGGCGGCAGGACTTGGACTCTCTGCGGTCCAGGGCCTCCTGGAAGGAGCTCAGAAGGGTCTTCTTGGACGCCATTGTTTTCAGTTTCCTCATACCATGTCCGCGACAGCAGCAGGACCGTCGGACCGGATCATGACTTTATCACCCCGGTGAACGGGAGGGGCCACGAGCCATGACGAAGCATCGCATATCGCTAGAGCAGATGGAGCGGCCGTCTGGCGGACCGCGGAGCCGAGGATTGGCCGCGCGTGGCGGGCGATCTGTGGAGAGCATCCAGGAACGAGGCCCGCAGGACCAGCTCGTGTGTCCACAGCAGCCGGAACAAAGAAGCTTCGGGCGACGAATCGTGTTGGGACGACCGCGCTCAACGACGTGGTGGGTGGAGGTGGAGCGGAGCTGACGGGACGAAAATTTGCGCCTGGGCCTGAAGCGAGGATCGGAGAGCATCCATCGTCGCCCGGACGCTCTGACGACCCCGCGGCCGCAGTTCCAGGCCCTCTTTGGACGCCTGACGCACTTAAGGGAACCTGTTGCTTCGCCCGCCGTGCGGTGGAAGAGCGGAGGTTGACCAGCAAGCATGGCTCCCGTCGGCGCGCTGCTCTGGCGAGCGCTGAGCGCGCACCAGGTCTACGGTGCCAACACCAACGTCGGCAAGACCATCGTCTCGACCGTTCTCTGCAGCGCCGTCCAGCGGCAGAACAGGCCCGTGGCCTTCCTGAAGCCCGTGTCCACCGGGCCGCTGGAGGAGGCGGACGACAGGTGCGTGTGCAGTCCTGTTTAAGCTTGTTCTCCGGTGTCTGACTTGGCAGGCATATCGAACGCTTCGTATCGGGGATCGTCACCGAGTGTCCATTCCGCTTCGACAAGCCCGTCAGCCCGCATATAGCCGCCCGGGAGAAGACGGTAAGTGCATGGAATCTGCCACTTCGTTGCATATCGACTCACTGGACCCGAACCACCCAGATCCCCCGTGATGACGAGATCCTGGGCACCGTGCGTGATACGCTGTCCGCCTGGGCAGACCGCGGGGTGGGATTCGCTCTCGTCGAAACCGCCGGCGGCGTCCATTCCCCAGGACCCAACGGAAACTCACAGGCAGATCTCTATCGACCTCTGCGGCTGCCAGTGGTCCTCGTCGGGGATTCCCGTCTGGGAGGGATCTCGTCTTCCATCTCTGCGTTCGAGTCCCTTTTGATACGGGGCTATGACGTACATGGGGTCCTGCTGTTCAAGGACGATCACTACAAGAATCACGAATATCTAGGTACTTACTTCCAGAGGCGAGGCATCCCGCTGCTCTCGCTCCCGCAGCCTCCCGAGAAGCCGTCCGCCCAGGATGCGGATGCTCTCAGGAGGGACGAGGAGAACATGTCAGAGTACTACCGACGGATCGCAGAGGATCCGGAAGTAGAGGCTCTGTTGGACGGTATGTCCGCCAAGAACAAGGAGAGGATCGAGCGCCTGGAGTCCATGGCCAGTCGAGCGCGTGACGTGATCTGGTATCCGTTTACCCAGCATCACGGCATGACCAGCAAGGACATCACGGTGATCGACTCGGCCCACGATGACTATTTCCAGACCTTCAAGCCGGACCATGGCCGGGAGAACAACAAGGGCTCCCCCGTGCTTCAACCGACGTTCGACGGCTCCGCCTCGTGGTGGACTCAAGGACTGGGACACGGCAACCCCGAGCTCTCCCTCGCGGCAGCATACGCGGCCGGGCGTTACGGACATGTCATGTTCGCCGGTGCCGTCCACGAGCCCGCGCTTTCACTGGCGGAGCTCCTGCTCAAGAGCACCGGGAACCCCAGACTGCGAAGGGTATTCTATTCGGACAATGGCAGCACCGGAATGGAGGTTGCCGTCAAGATGGGCCTGAGGGCAGCATGCGCCAGGTACGGATGGGACGCGAGCAAACAGGAGATCAGCATCCTCGGTCTCAAGGGAAGCTATCACGGTGACACGATCGGCGTGATGGACTGTTCGGAGCCGTCCACCTACAACAAGAAGGTGGAATGGTATCGCGGACGCGGGTACTGGTTCGACTTTCCTCAGGTCAAGATGTCCCAGGGCGTGTGGCGCGTTGAGATTCCGCAGACCCTGAAGGCCGCCCTGGGATCGAATCTGGAGTTCCAGTCACTGAGTTCCATTTTCGACCTGGACAGCAGAAAGGAGTCCGATGCGGGCAAACGCTACCGCGCGTACATCAAGAGCACGCTGGAGGACCTCATCCAGCGGCAGGGCAGGAAGTTCGGCGCCTTGATAATGGAGCCGGTGATCCTGGGCGCCGGTGGCATGCTCTTCGTGTGAGTAAGCTCGCTTACAATTCTACATGGATTCTCCTCACTAACACGACCCGCAGCGACCCCCTGTTCCAGCACTCCCTTGCCCAAGTGGTCCGCGAGAACCCCGGCCTCTTTGGCCAGGCCTCCACGCCCCTCTCCCCCGGATCATGGTCCGGCCTGCCGGTCATCTTCGACGAGGTCTTCACGGGCCTGTACCGGCTCGGACGGCTCACCTCGGCGTCTTTCCTGGGCATCCACCCCGACATCTCGGTGCACGCGAAGCTGCTGACCGGCGGCCTGGTGCCTCTCTGCACGACGCTGGCCAGCGAGGAGATCTTCCAGGCGTTCGCGGGCCCCGAGAAGAGCGACGCCCTGCTCCACGGGCACAGCTACACCGCCCACGCGGTCGGATGCAAGGTCGCGGAGAAGTCGCTGACCACGATGATGGCGATGGAGCGGAGCGGGTCGTGGACGGAGTATCAGCGGGGTTGGGCGTCGTCGTCACCGGAGAAGCACCCGCCCGTCTGGAGCAGCTGGTCGCAGGAGCTGGTGCGCGACCTGTCCTTTGCGGAGTCGGTCGACGGTCTCTTCGCGCTGGGCACCGTGCTCGGCATCACGCTGCGGGATGAGCACGGAGGAGGTAGGTGTCTTGCAGCCCCGTAGCCCTGATCGATCATAACCCGCCCACGTACACATCGAACACAACTGACTGGAGTCTGATCCAGGCTACACCTCGACGGCGGCCAGGGGCCTGCAGCAGCAGCTGGCGGAGGCGGGGCCGCGCTTCAACGTGCACTCGCGGGTGCTGGGCAACGTGCTGTACCTGATGGCCAGCGTGACGTCGAGGCCGGAGACGCTGCGGGAGCTGGAGGGGCTGCTGCGCTCCGCTCTGCTCTGCCGTACATAGTCTGCCTTGTCGACCACATTCTTTCGGTCCAGGGATTCTACATTTCTGTGTCTTGGCTGATGTACGATGGATGTGGATCTACCGCGGCTCATGACCCTGTCGGAAAGATATGATCTCGGGAGTTTCCCTTGCATGTGCGTACCGTCCTGAATACATGTACAGAAAGGTTGTCTTGTATGCTGTATGCCATCCACCCATCTCGGCCCCGTACCTGATCGGTGACGACACACCGATCCACCGCCCGGACCGGCCGAGGACCGAACCCGTGCCTACCCGTCCCGCCCGGCGGACCGAGGCAGCGCGTCACGTGTCGTCCTCGGGCGGGACCGAGTGACTCACTTGTACCACCTGGCTCTTCCTCTGCCCGTTTGATCGCCAGAGCCAGGTCTCTTGACCTGGGCACGCGTTGGTGGCATCTTGATCTGACTCACGGCGCCGCACGTGGTCTGGCGGGCTTTGTTTTTGGCCCCAACGCGATTGGCCCCAGCTCAGGCGGAGTGCTCCTATATCGGGGAAAACACGGCCGCTCGTTGGCCCGGGCGGTTGGGGTCAACAAAACCCCGCAGCGGAACGGGAGAGCGACGCCGCTCCGCCGGGCGGGATAAGTCCCTCTGCTGTCGTGTCTCTTCCCTCTCTCGATCGACCTCTCTCTTCCATCGACTCTCACCATGGCCCTCGCCCTCCCGCGCTCCGCCCTGTCGAGGGTCCTGCGCCGCTCCTACGGCACCGTCCAGTCCGCCGTCCCTCCTCCTGCGCAGTCCCCGACGTCGACCCTCCCCCGCGCCCTGCAGGATGCCGTCGCCGCGACCGCCCCGCGCACCGACTGGACCCGCGACGAGATCCAGCAGATCTACGACACCCCGCTGAGCCAGCTGACCTTTGCTGCGGTATGATATCTTATTCGTGTGAGCCGCTGGGGACTCCGACTGACAAGAAAGGCCACCGTCCACCGCCGCTTCCACGACCCCGCCGCCATCCAGATGTGCACGCTCATGAACATCAAGACCGGCGGCTGCAGCGAGGACTGCGCCTACTGCGCCCAGTCCTCGCGCCACAACACCGGCCTCAGGGCCACCCGCATGAGCTCCGTCGAGGACGTGCTCGCCGCCGCCCGCGTCGCCAAGCAGAACGGCAGCACGCGCTTCTGCATGGGCGCCGCCTGGCGCGACATGCGCGGCCGCAAGACCTCCCTCAAGAACGTCAAGGAGATGGTCGCCGGCGTGCGCGCCATGGGCATGGAGGTCTGCGTCACGCTGGGCATGATCGACGAGCAGCAGGCCCGCGAGCTCAAGGAGGCCGGCCTGACCGCGTACAACCACAACCTCGACACCTCGCGCGAGTTCTACCCCTCCATCATCACCACCCGCACCTACGACGAGCGCCTCAAGACCCTCGCGCACGTCCGCGACGCGGGCATCAACGTCTGCTCCGGCGGCATCATCGGCCTGGGCGAGGCCGACTCGGACCGCGTCGGCCTCATCCACACCGTGGCCACGCTGCCCTCCCACCCGGAGTCCTTCCCCGTCAACGCCCTCGTCCCCATCAAGGGCACCCCCCTCGGCGACCGCAAGATGATCCCCTTCGACACGCTCCTGCGCACCATCGCCACCGCGCGCATCGTCCTGCCCGCCACCATCGTGCGCCTCGCGGCCGGCCGCGTCTCGCTGACCGAGGAGCAGCAGGTCGCGTGCTTCCAGGCGGGCGCCAACGCCGTCTTCACCGGCGAGAAGATGCTCACGACCGACTGCAACGGCTGGGACGAGGACCGCCGCATGTTCGAGAAGTGGGGGTACTACCCCATGCGCAGCTTCGAGCGCGAGGGGACCCAGTCTCAGACGCAGTCTCAGCAGCAGACTGAGCCAAAGGCCCAGGTTGACGGTGCGGTGGTTAGCGACGATGCGAAGCCCGCTGCGCAGGCTGCGGCGAGTGCTTGAACGGTACATACATTACATACTGGAACATACATCCTTGGCCTTTCAAAGGGGGGTTTTTTTGAGGTCATATAGCTTAGACGAGTTTTATGACTTTCTTTTTCGCGACGCAAAATCGGCAGTTTTCAGTACATATTGTCAGACATGAAATAGATCCTTTTTTTTCCCCCCTTCTTCTCAGACGAAAAAAAAAGTTCATTTTGAGCACTTTATGCACGAATCAAGCAAAACCATGAATGAATGAATGGAACAATTCCATCTCGTATCCAAATCCCATTGGACATCATCAAGATAACGATTCGTACCTACGTATGTACATACCTGATCATCTCTATCCATCGATCACATCACATCGCGATGAAGGCAGTAATAAGCATCTATCTATCTATCCATCTGTCTCTCGCATCCTATCGTACCTTCTCTTATCTTATCCTACGTGTGTCTAGATACGTACGTATACCTGTCATCCTATATAGATGGGATTCAATGATCGTTCTATTATTGTTATTACTTCCTTCTGGATTCTGAGAGGGACGGTTTGGAAATGGGTACTATATTAGTCACCTAATATTATATAATGATTGTGTCCTGAAAAAGGTCTGTGTCTGTGTGTGTGTGTGTGTGTGTGTGATACTCGTACGTGCCACCTAACCTAACCTAGTCAGTCTATCCATGGAAGGGAATTATATTCCAAAAGAAAGAAAGATCTACATGGGTTATTGTCATTTTACACCGACATCAAGGGAGGACCAGCCGTTCCCGTACAGTACATTATTATGATTATTGGACCGGACTTCGACTGCGGGACTGCTGCTGTGTTTCGTTCTGCTCCGCCATTTCGAGCTTCATATCGCGCTCGAGGTCCTCGGTCATGTCCGACACGACGGGTCGATACGCGCAGTCCGTGTTGATTTCCTCGGCGATGATCTTCCTCTCGTCCGCCTCGAACGGGTTGTCGGCCAGCATCGCCGGGTACCCTTCGAGCCCTCTGGGCAGAGCCAGGTACGGGTCCAGAGATCGGTCATCTCCGTCTTCGAGACAGAGCTGGTGGACGATGTCCCGCAGGGATGGACACTGGACGTATGTGTACCGCCGTCGGAGATGACGCTCGTCATCGCGGGTGTCTTCGGGGTTGTTGTCGTTGTTATTGCTGTTATGATTGATGTTGTTATTGTTATTTCCAAGCGCCGCAAAATCCAGAACGTACTCGAACGCCGGGTCGTCGTCACCACTCTCGTCCGTCACGACGCGAACCCACGGATGCGGCTGGGGATAGAAGCCCTCGTCGTGCGGCTGATCCCCGGCCTTCGCCCGGCGCTGGAGCAGCGGCATCCAGAACAGCTTCTGCTTGATCGCGGCGGCGAGACACGCGTTGAGCCGCGTGCGGAACCCCGTCCACGCGGGCCGTCTCAGGGGGCTGGAATCGTTCAGCATCTCCTCGCGCCGACAGGCCTTGCAGACGGGCTGCGCGGCGTCGTGGGTGAAGCTGGCGATCTGCGTCTCGGCGAAGCACGCCCCGTACAGGACGGCGTTGCAGGAGCCGCATTCGTACAGGCTGGTCAGGTTACACCCGCGCCGGATGCGCTTGTTCGGGTAGAGATGCCTGATGATGTCGATGAAGGGATCCATGCGGCGGCGGTTGTCCCTGGTCCAGAGGACGGGTCCCTTCCATTCAAGATGGAGCAGATTCAGGACCGTGTCTGCGGGAACGCGCCCGCGGCCGTTGCCCTCGACGTCGAGCATCTCCCGTCGAAAATCCGCATCTTCCGCGAGAAGCTCGGGGTGGTCGCGGATCAGGTACGGCAGATATCTCTGCAGGCGAGCGAGGTAGGGGAAGCGCCCGACCCGGTTGAACGACCGCGCGCTCCTCGCGTCATACGGCAGGATCTCCAACGTGAAGTGCAGGTCGGTTCGCTTGTTCAGGTCGATGATGCTCTCCGGATAGTCGGACGTCAGGCCGATGCTGGAGATGGTGAACTGCATGCAGCGGACGACCGTCGTCCGTCGCAGATTAGGGCAGTCCTTGAACCGGCACACGCGGATGAGATCTTGGGACATCTCATGCACCCTCACCAGCTCGAGGTGCCGGATCCTGGTCGACACCTTCAGCAGATCGATCAGCGCGTATTTGAAGGTCGTGAGGTTGGGAGCGTCGGCTCCGCCCCGCCACACCACCGTCGTCAGGCCCTCGATCTCCTTGCCGACGATCGGCAAGTACAGTATCACCGGCGTCCTGTTCGCGTTGTGCTCACGGTTGAACACCTGGCGATACAGTCCCCTCCGTCCCTGCCAGATGATCGCCGTGCGGGACTGCACCGCATGGAAGGCCGCGTGGTTCACCAGGCAGTACTTGATCCGCGTGCGCCGCGGCAGCTTCTCCAGGATCAGATCCTGGATCTCGTGCGGCAGTTTTCCCAGGGGATGGCCGTCGGGGTTCGCCGGAGGGGCGCACTGCAGCTCTCCGCTGACGTCGGCGTTGATGTCCCTCAGCTCGCACCAGCTCGTCCGGTCGTAGCTGGTGGCGAGGATGGTTGGGGGTAAGCGCCAGCTCTGAACCATGTTGGCAATTGCAGATGGAATCGAGAGAGCAGAGAAGTAAGTCCTTCAAATGCACACGGTCAAGCAACGGTATAGACCAAAAAGGGCACTCGAAACCAAATGGTGGAGATTACGAGATATGTGAGGATGATGATGATGATAAAACTCAGACAGACAAACTCCTTAAAAAGAAGAGCAGGAAGAAATAATCGGAGACTACATGGTAGATCTTATAGATGACTCGAGAGCAATCCTCCAAAACTACAAACAGCAGCAATATGAAAGCTCTTCTCAAAATAGGCCAATGATTCTTTGTATTTCCAACAAAGCCTTTATCTCCTCCAGTCCGTTGTTCTTCATTGTTCTATATATAGGTGTATATATCAAAGCATAGAGGTGGCCGATATGAAATAAAGACATTGTTTCGCTACGCCTCATGCCACACCACACAATCAATTCATTACAGTTGCAGTCATAGATAGTTCAGACAACCTCGTGTATTAATTCGGGCAAGAGCTCCAAAGAGTAAAGCAAGCCAGTCGATCCACTTCAGCTTACATCCTGCGTGACTCCGCAACCATCCATTGATTTCTTTTTTTTTCTTTTCTCTTCTTATTTGTAACAGTGGACTTGGAGTAATTCGATAACTGGCATTATTAAGATTACGGCGGTAGCTTGTCATCATAGTCAGGTTGGGTCTTTATACTTCCAAGAGCTTTTTTTTTCTACAGGATGTTCTGTGTCTTCGTCTATCAAAGACCACTAACCGTCGTCTTCGTTTCCCTCACTTGAGGCTTTTCAAGGAATGCTTAAAAAAAGGAATCATCCTTGTAAGCGATTGCATCCAGAGACGTCCAGCTTTCGATCCATTTGCATCATTAAAATTTGTACAGCATCAAGGGACTTCACGCATAAGTATGAATTCATCTTTACCCTCCATACGTCTCTGGCGGAGGACTCCAAAGGACTCCTGTAACAACATCTGAAGAAATAATAATGGGTGTGATCACAGCTCCGAAAGGTGTTTCTCAAACCTACCTCGTGGTCGTCGTCGAGTTGCATAATATGAATACAATGTAGGTAGTATCTGCGATCTCGGAGTTCGCCCAAGCTTCGACCGGAGTCGAACGGTGTACCTGGTATGTGTTTTTCATGGTTTCGTTCCATTTGATTTTTGTGAAATATGAAGGTTAAAAAATAAGGGTGGCTTTGCGTCGCTAACTAATTCACATATGGGATGTTCATTGATACCATGGTGAATGGTGAGTATTCCTAAACCGCTGAGCGGTTAAACATTGCAAGTAGGCTTACGAACCGAAAATTCTCTGATAAATCTGCAGAGATCCATTGACGGACTCTGTCCGGCTTTTACAGCAAATGTTCCATATTACTTGTACTCTTTAGTGCTCGAGATGCTTCTCTCTATATATAAAAGACTGGAGAGTTTCTCTGGTCACAGTACATTTCGAGACATCAACACCACATACCGCGCTTGAACACGCAAAACTCTCTTCTACTTGGAGATAGCAGACAAGCACATAATAGGAAAAAAGATAAAAACATGCAGCAGCCGGGATTCGCTGGTGGTCACCCACCCAACTACAAACCGGCCGGCGTGTGGCTTAAGTACGGCTGAGCGGACGGGAAGCCCTGTTTTCCACACCCTATGGCCGCATGTGCTAGCCCTTTCTCTACATGCAGTATATAAGGTATTGAGTATGTATAAGATGCTAAAGCGGTCCAGTCCTCCGTTCGTTGAACTCCCCTACACATCCAATTGATTGGCTTGCTTTGTTGACAACTTATTCAATCCATCGCGTATGGGAATTTATATCTCGTAACGATCAAAGAATTCTAGCTGCCGTAGATACCACACAATAATGAGAGAGAGAGAGAGAGAGAGAGAGAGAGCGAACTATTACAGCCTCCAAGTAGACGAATCTTCAAAGTCGCCGTGATCGCGGCGCGCTAGGCCCCAGGCGAGCCACAAAGCGTCACGCCAGCCATCTTTCTTATCATCTGGCTTTCTGGACAGTTTGAAGTCGACGATGTAGCTGTTATTGCAGTAGCACTGATTAGTAATTATTAGCGAGACGATAAAGATATAGGATGCGTTCGAGAGAAAAGACGTGGATATATATATTTTTATCAGCATGCGTAGGTGCGTACAATACGTACCATGTGTTTCTTGATCCCAGAGAAGATTATGAACACCTCTGTCATAGCTGACGACTCCGCAATTCACGCAGTCACTTTGCAGTTCTCATATCAGCTTGTGGACAGTAGAACAATGACTGAGAAGAACCATACATGTATGCCCTTTTGAAGGCTTCGCGAACATCGTCCCGTCCCTCGTGCTCCAACGTCCAAAAACGATCATGCAACGATACTCGGGGCAGCCTGTTCATCAATGTATATGCGATGTAGCCGCCGGGTACCCCACATATTCCACTCTTGCCCGCTTTGCTTGTGATCGAGAAGCTTCGGAGTATACGAGGACCCATTCTCGGTGAGGCGTCTGAGTGCCCAGATTTATTTTCCCGCGGATCCTGACGTCTCGGTGGATGCTTGCGCTGCTTTTGATTCTGGAAGATCCGATTCGGAGCCCCCAATAAGGTATCCTGATTCTGGGTCAGCAGCAGCCGAATTTGGCGTAAGTAGAGCAAGCCAAATACTGTTGTGTTGATAGTACCTGCACCATGCTACGGTACCTTTGTTTGTCCGGGCACCAACCAATCAGCAGCTATTTCAACTGCCTGCATGCTTCCTACATGGGTATCACACATGAGCACCTTCATCTATGTGCCTACCTAAGTAGTGATTAACTATTCTGGCTAGATGACTTAGTATGCAAGAATACGCAGAGGAATAGAAGGATTCTGGGCATGAACGATATAATGAAATTGTGCAGTTGATATGAAAGGCATTGAATATCAACTAGATAGAATCTTAACTGCTGAGTCCGTAAGATAGGAGAAACACTGTACATGCTGTTGGAACAATTGCTGATTGGAAACGGTCCCAATCCACATACAGTATTCTACGATATCTAGAGTGGTATGGCCTCTAATCCAATCACGACGCAGAAACAGGCAAAACAGCAACCGGTCGGTCTAGTTTCTTACCCCGGCTCTGGTACATCAACCAGATTCGGTTGCATGGTCATCCTCATTCTACATGTGATAATCACGCGTCATCTCGAGGGAACTGAGCGGAGAGGAACCGTAGAAGGAACAGTGGAATTTTTCAACACTCATCGTAAACATCGACAGGTCTGTAGAGATACATCTAAACAAACGAGGTATCAGGAAGCTTTTTAACATGAGGGTTATTTCAGTAGTCGTCATGACAATCATTTCTTCGATCCCAGCAGTCCAATCAGGTTGATGCTCTTGGGCCGCTCGATTGGCAGACCCAACGCGCGGTCCCAGATCAGCTGCACCAGTGGTCCGATGGCGCGGCTGACACCGAAGGTGACGGTGTAGTAGAGCGGCTTCTGGAAGCCGTAGTGGTAGAAGAGCACACCGGATGCGGCGTCGACGTTCGGGTGAGGGTTCTTGGTCTGTTGCACGCCGTTAGTTAATATTCGAGGGAGGGTGGGGTTACAACATCCTTATCATACCTTTCCATGCTCGGTCAGGACAGCTGGAGCAATCTCGGAATTCTTCTTGACCAGCTTGAAGACAGGGTTGGCCAGCACATCTGGTCGGCTGGCCGCAAAGTCCATGAGGGCCTGGAAGCGTGGGTCAGGCTTGCGCAGCACACCGTGTCCATATCCAGGAACAACACGGCCGGAGTTCAGAGTGGCCCAGAGATAGTCTCTGACGTCCTGGTCTGTGAAGTTGTCTCCGATCTTCTCCCTCATGTCAAGGATCCAGCGAAGCACTTCCTGGGCGGCGAGGCCGTGCAGGGGACCAGCAAGACCCATCAGACCCGCGCTGTAGCTGAGGAACGGGTCGCTGAGGGCGCTGCCAACCAAGTGGGTGGTGTGGGCAGAGACATTTCCGCCCTCGTGGTCTCCGTGCAGGGCGAGATACAGTCGCAGCAAGTCGTGGAAGTCTGCGTTCTCCTTGCCACCCTTGCCAAGCAGCACTGCGAAGTTGTAGGCCCAGTCCTGGTTGGGGTCCAGGACCTGGGTACCGACCGTGTCGATCTCATCCGGACGGAAGACGAGAGCAGCGACACGAGGGATCTTCGCCAGCAGCGAGATGCTGTCTTCGAAAGTTGGCTCCCAGTAGTCGGCCTTGCTGAGACCCTTCTCGTAGGCCTTTGCAAACACGGACTCCGTATTCAAAGCACCCACAGCTACGGCGAGCTGGGTCATGGGGTGCATGTCCTTGGGAAACGACTTGATCAGGTTCAGAATATGCTGTGGCAGATGAGACTTCTCGGCCAGCTCGCGCGAGAAGGCCCGAATCTGGGCGGTCGAGGGGACCTTGCCCGTCAACAGCAGCCAGAACATGGCCTCTGGGAGCATCTCCGTGCCCGAGGCGCCCTTGGGAAGCTCTCTCTGGCAGTCCTTGATGGTCCTGCCGTGGAAGCGGATGCCCTCCTCCGGGTCCAGGACGGAGCCCTCCCAGAGCATGGCCTTGAGGCTACGCATTCCTCCGATGACATGGGAGATCTTGAGGTCTCCAATGACTTCATCACCACGCTCCTTGGCCTGTTTCAGCAGCTCGCGTTTTTCAGGAATGGCCTCCTTGAGCGTGGTCTTGAGGTCGGGCTCCGCAGTCGAGTAGTGGCGGGAGTAGACTGCTAATGGGCGCGACGAAGCCTGCGAGAGTCAATTCACGATATTCATGCAAGGGACATGCGGTATATTGGATGCGTGAATGCGCGAGGAGCAGGTGGACGTACCTGGGCCAGCCTCAGGGCGTGGCGGGTTGTTCTCGCGGTCAACGCCATTGTCCGGGGAAAACTGCGGGGTAACCTGGGGACAGGACTGGGGAGTCTGGAGAAGGGAGCGGGCACGGATCAGGAGAGGACCTGGGGGAGAGGGGACAGGGGTGAGCACGAGAACCGATGGTCGAAAGGAGAACAAGACGCTCTGCTTTTCTACGACAGACGGGAAATATGCCAGATCGGCTCGCGATGGCAGCCCAAGGCTCGGTTGTCCGAGGCGTGTGAGCCGAGGAAAGCTGGCCGGGGAGGAGAGCGGCTACAGGTGGTTTACCGATGACAGGGGCACGACGACAGCGCGACGCAACCCGTATCGGCGCTTTGTCCGCCGAAAATCGCTGCCAGCCAGCCGCCAGCGAGCATCCTGCCGTATATAACTGGATCTTGGGCTCCTGGATCCGTTCGTCCTGCCGTGGTTGTCGGTTGCAAATGCCCTGCGTCTCGCACGCCGCCCTCGGCTCCCCGCTTCCAGCCAGCGATAGCCGAGTCCAGCAGACAGACAGACAAACCGCCGATCCCGGCAGTTGGGCTTGGGGTCTGCGTCCAGGTTCGGAGATTATTATTCTTATCTGTGTGAGGCGCCGAGTCTGCACAGGACGGAGGGCTGGACCGAGCTAACGATACTTGTCCCGGATGCGAAGCCAAGATCCATACCCAGAAGCATCTCCCGCAGACCTCACCACGCCTCCTCCCCTCTGATTCTCGACGCAACTCTGGAGCGGGAACTGCTGTATACCTGCACAGAACATGCTTCGCTCCGTCTCTCGTCGTGTCTCTCGACGCGTCTCCGTTGCGCCTTTGGCAGGGCGACCGTCCCGCACAACCCCTCTCCGGACGTTCGCCTGCGGTTATCCGCGGATGTCGTCACCCCTCCCTCCAGTCGAGCCTCCAGTCTCTACTACGCTGCCCTCCGACTCGTATCAGTTGTTGCCGGAGTCTCAGAAGGCTGGCGAAGCTGAGGACGCTCTCTTCGAGCAGCAAGTCAAGGATGTCGAGGCATGGTGGAAGACCCCGCGGTTCGAGGGCATCAAACGCCCGTACTCCGCGGTCGACGTCGTGAGCAAGCGCGGGTCTCTTCAACAGACGTACCCAAGCTCCCTCATGGCGCGGAAGCTCTTCGACCTGCTCAATGAAAGGGCTGCGGAGGGGAAACCGGTGCATACCAGTGAGTTCCCCGTACCATGAAGGAGCGTACAGACCTCTCTTCTGACGTCGAAAAGTGGGTGCCATTGACCCCGTACAGATGACGCAGCAGGCTCCAAACCAGGAAGTTTTGTATGTGTCTGGATGGGCTTGCTCGTCCCTGTTGACGACCACCAATGAAGTCTCGCCTGATTTCGGTGACTATCCATACAACACAGTGCCAAACCAGGTTCAGAGACTGTTCAAGGCCCAACAGATGCATGATCGCAAACAGTGGGATGCAAGACGGAAGATGACGCCTGAGCAGCGTAAATCGACCCCGTATATTGACTATCTGAGACCAATAATCGCAGATGGTGACACTGGGTATGTTGGACTGTACTCCCGAGTCTAGGACTTGCTAACATCCCACAGGCACGGCGGCTTGTCAGCGGTTCTCAAACTGGCCAAGCTCTTTGCGGAGAACGGAGCTGCAGCAGTGCACTTTGAAGACCAACTCCACGGTGGAAAGAAATGCGGTCACCTTGCCGGCAAGGTGCTCGTTCCTGTCGGTGAACACATCAACAGGCTTGTTGCTGCTCGGTTCCAGTGGGACTTGATGGGCACCGAGAACCTCCTCATTGCAAGGACCGATTCCGAGAGCGGCAGGCTGTTGAGCAGTGCCATTGACGTCCGCGATCACGAGTTTATCCTCGGAGTTACGGAACCGGGTGAGCCTCTTGCCGAAACCCTCCAGGCGATGGAGCGGGAAGGTGCCTCCGCAGCGGAGATTGATGCTTATGAATTGGACTGGGTGAAGAGGCACAAACTCGTCACATTTGACGAAGGTATGTGTCCTTCTGTATGTGTGGTAGAGGTTGGCTAAGGCCTTTATCCAGCTGTTGATGAGCACCTCGAGAAAGAAGGCGCTCCGCGGTCCGCACGCGACGCATATAAGAAAAAAGTTCAGGAGAACCCCGACCTGTCCCTCTCCCGTCGCCGAGAGCTCGCCAATGACTACACCAAGACTCCCGTTTTCTGGTCGTGCGACATCCCGCGCACCCGGGAAGGTTACTATCACTACCGCGCGGGCTTCCCGGCCGCTACGAAGAGAGCCAAGGAGTTTGCCCCGTACGCTGATCTTCTGTGGGTTGAGACGGGGGATCCAAATGTTGAAAAAGCCGCCAAGCTGGCGGCAGACGTGCGAGCGAAGTATCCTGGAAAGAAGCTGGTCTACAACCTCAGCCCGTCGTTCAACTGGATGGCCCAGGGCTTCGACGAGGCCTCTCTCAAGTCGTTCGTCTGGGACCTTGCTAAGCATGGGTGAGTCGCTCCAGCACAATCTATCCCAACCACAGCCCGTCCAGTTTAAACTGACGACCGTGATATAGCTTCGTCCTCCAACTCATTTCGCTTGCCGGCCTCCACTCCAATGCAACCATTACCACGGAGCTTTCCCGTGCCTTCAAGGACGAAGGCATGCTTGCCTACGTGAGGCTGATCCAGTCCCGCGAAAAAGAGCTCGGCGTCGACGTCCTCACACACCAGAAATGGAGTGGTGCCCCCTACATGGACGGCATCTTGGGCGCGATCCAAAGCGGAAGCAGCAGCAACAAGAGCATGGGCGAGGGCAACACGGAAAAGGGTGAGTTGCCTCTCCTTCCTTCCTGCTCTAGATCTCATCCGTATCTGCTTGAAAGCGGGGACTAACATGCGGTCCTTAACAGGTTTCTAAGTTGAAACGACATTTCAATTCTTCGCAGCCAGTTGAGGTAGAATGGCATGGTAATTTCATGTACGCTTCATTTCCTCTCCTTCCCACTTCTGTTTCCTCTCCCGACAAAGCTTTTGCATCCTCATCTTGCATCTTCTCCATCACTGTTTCATACGATGTATATGTATATTCCAGAATCCATCGACGACGAGACTCGCGGATAGACTTGAATGAAACAAGTGTTAAATGGCGGAGCCTGAACCAATTGTACACTACTAGTTTTATTTCGACTTACTAGTTGTTTCAGTAGCTGCTTGGTAAGTGGCCTTCTGCTGTAAGACCAGGGCAGGGGCGAATGAGCAGCTTACCATGTACCTACGGTCGTGTCTTAGAGTGCAGAAAGTAGAGGACGTGTACGTAGCAGGATCGGCATCCTGCGCGTGGGCCACAGCCCGATCGCTATCTGCTTATCTATCAACTCGTCCAGCGGGACGCCACATGTCGTCCCGCGGGTCACGTTCCACACGGTGGCACCGGATTGGTCAGCAACCGCAAGCCTTGGGCGCCTCAGGCCGAGATCTGTGCTGTTTGTGGCGCTAAGATAAAAAATAATCCAGCTTTTCTGCCGCACTCTCTCGTCCTCAATACCCTTTCTTTCTTCTTTCAACCCACCCTTTTGGGCGACGGGCCCGTGTGCCTTCGTTTTTCTATTATTTTCTATATTAGTTTTTTTTGTTTATACCCGTCTTTTTGAAATAAATTCGACTTTGTTAATTCCGCTCCCTCCCGCATCTCATCGGAGGTGAGGCCGTCGATTACCCCTCGTCGGAGTTTTCGTCATACAAGTTTGACCAGACTCGATCGTTCTCTTCGAAGAGGATGCCACATCAAACTTCCCCGTCAGAGTCGCCCGCCATGCCTACGGCGGTATCGAAGGCACCGTCCTCGGTGCCTCCAACCAACGAGGAAGTCTCCTCGCTTATGAACACCATCCTTACGGCACAGACGTCGCAGGAGTCTCTTGACGCTTCCTATGCCCTCACAAATCTTCTGATTCAATCCGTTGGCTTCCGCGGCCTCCAGAGCTACAACCTCATACCGGACATCAAGAAAGCGGCTGCGGACAAGAAGAGCGGAGCAAAGCGGGAAAGTGCGATGCTGATCCTGGGTGCCCTCTTCGAGCGTTTCCCTCGGGAGCATCCACTGAGTGAGGTTATCTTTCTGATCCAGGATGGCGGCCTTCTCGATCTCGCCTTGGACGCCCTTGCCGATAAGGGTGCGGTGGTGCGAGACGCGGCGCAGTATGCTGTGGACGCTCTATTTGCCTGCCTCAAACCCGAGTCTCTGGTCAACGCACTTCTCCCGGCCCTCGAGCGGTATCTGAGCAAGAGCACTGGAAAATGGCAAGGTGTGGTCGGAGCCTACACACTCGTCGAGAAGATGGCGAAGAAGGCACAGATGGGCACTGGTACCAAGGAGGAGGAGCGATTGAAGGATTTACTGCGCGAGGCCATGGGGAAGACTCTCAAGGAATTGATCCCGATCGTGGAGTCGGGCATGCATGATCTGAAGAATGAAGTCGCGAAGCAGGCTAGCAAGGCTATGACCGCGCTCACGACTCTTCTGTCCAACGATGATGTTGCTCCACGGATTCCTCTTCTGATCAAGACCATGGAGCAGCCTTCTGCGGAGAACCTCCACAAGGCCATCCACGCGCTGTCGCAGACGACTTTTGTTGCAGTTGTCACGTCCCCTGTTCTCGCGCTCCTCACACCTCTTCTTGAGCGGTCCCTCAACACCCCCACAACTCCGCAGGAGGTTCTCCGTCAGACAGTCGTTGTCGTTGAGAACCTGACGAAACTCGTCCATGACCCGACAGAGGCGCGGACATTCCTCCCACAGCTTAAACCCGGTGTTCAGGCGGTGAAAGATCGGGCGTCGCTTCCAGAGGTGCGAGAGCTGGCTTCGCGTGCCTTGAGCGTTATCGAGAAAGCCATGGGTGACAGCGACAACGACGCTGCCAGCACCAAGACCACTCCAGAGGATGTCCTTAAAGTGCTGGAAGCGAAGGTCAAGGAGCACGGCGGTCTCGCTCAGCCGGGAGATGCGGCGTTCTTCGACTTGGTCAAGAAATATATCGCCGAGATGGTCCGGGAAGACGTTAATTGCAGGATGCTTGACCGCATTCCCGGTTGCGTCGGACCGTATCTTCGCGGATTGCTGAAGGACGACCAACACGACGCTGTCTCCTCCGAAATCCATACTTTCTTTGTTGAGGAGGACCGCCGGAAGTTTGGCGAGCCGGCTCAAGACGACAGCAACGAGGTCGAGATTGTCAATGCAGACTTCTCCCTCGCCTATGGAGGAATGCTTCTGTTGTCTCATACAAACCTGCGTCTCCTGAAGGGCCACAGGTATGGGTTGTGTGGACGTAATGGCGCCGGAAAGTCCACCCTGATGCGTAGTATTGCGGAAGGAAAACTGGAAGGATTCCCGCCAAGAGATGTCCTGAAGACCTGCTATGTGGAGCACAATCAAGGTGAAGATGCAGATCTCAGCGTCCTTGAGTACGTCTCCAAGGATCCGGAGATTGCGGCCACGGGGGAGGAGCACATCTCTCAGGTTCTCAGCGAGTTCGGATTCACTGCTGGTCCGGAGGGCAGGCAGCAGCAGAAGGTCGGTTCTCTCTCTGGTGGTTGGAAGATGAAGCTGGCGCTGGCGCGCGCGATGCTTATGAAAGCGGATGTTCTGCTTCTTGACGAACCCACCAACCACTTGGACGTCGCAAACGTGAAGTGGCTACAGGAATATCTGAAGAAGCACACCGAGATCACCAGTCTGATTGTCAGTCACGACTCGGGGTTCTTGGATGAAGTTTGCACGGATATATACCACTATGAAAACAAGAAATTGGTTTGGTACAAGGGCAACTTGGCTGAGTAAGTTAAACTTTTTTTTCTTTCCTTATTATGTATGAGAATAGTGACTTACAGGTGTTGCAGGTTTGTTAAACGCAAGCCTGAAGCGAAGAGCTACTACACGTTGTCTGCTGCCAACGTGCAGTTCAAGTTCCCTCCACCGGGTATTTTGGCTGGAATCAAGTCTCAGACCCGGGCCATTCTCCGAATGAGCAACGTCTCGTACACGTATCCGGGGAACACTAAACCCTCGTTAGTCGATGCGTCAATCACCCTCTCACTGTCATCTCGGACGGCTATCATCGGTGGCAACGGAGCCGGAAAGTCGACCTTTATCAAACTGCTCACTGGTGAACTTATCCCTCAAAGCGGAAAAGTCGAGAAGCACCCCAACCTTCGTATTGGATACATTAAGCAACACGCTCTCGAGCACGTCGAGATGCACCTGGAGAAGACGCCAAACCAGTACCTCCAGTGGAGATACGCAAACGGTGACGATCGCGAGGTCTTTCTGAAACAGACCAGAATCTTCACCGACCAAGACCGGGCTCAGATGGAGAAGCCTATCGATCTGGGCGATGGGAAGGGTCCTCGTCGCATTGAAGCTCTGATGGGAAGACAAAAACACAAGAAGTCCTTCCAATACGAAGTGAAGTGGGTCGGCTGGCTTCCCAAGCACAATAGCATGGTCTCCCGCGAAACCCTACTCGAACTCGGATTCCACAAACTCGTTCAAGAATTCGACGACCACGAAGCTTCGCGCGAAGGGTTGGGATACCGCGTCCTTGAGCCCAAGGTCATCGCCAAGCATTTCGAGGATGTTGGTCTCGATCCTGAGATCGCCAACCACACCCCCATCTCTAGTCTCTCTGGAGGACAGAAGGTGAAGGTCGTTCTTGCTGGTGCCATGTGGAACAACCCTCACTTGCTGGTCCTCGACGAGCCGACCAACTTCTTGGACCGCGACTCTCTGGGTGGTTTGGCTGTTGCCATTCGCGACTACAAGGGCGGTGTCGTCATGATTTCCCACAACGAGGAATTCGTCGGTGCCCTCTGTCCGGAGCGGCTGTACATTCAAGACGGTCGCGTAGTGAGCAGAACCACCAACAACACGGTCCACCTCGATCGTTTCGAGGACAGCCAGGCTGGTACTCCCGCCGACAGCACCGTTGCCAGCTCTGCCGTCTCCAGCGCTGCTCCCTCCGCCGTCAACTCCGGCGCTGAGGATACGGGCGAGCTCAAATTCAAGGCGAAGAAGAAGAAGAAGCTGACCCGTGCTCAGCTGAAGGAGAGGGAAGTGCGGAGGAGACTGAGGCACCTTGAGTGGCTGAGCAGCCCGCCAGGCACTCCTCGTCCTCCAGACACCGATGATGAGGAGGAGTAATTAATATTTCGTCTCCAGGATTGCTTGAATATTGATTTTCAGAAATGTCGACGACTGATACCGTTATAGAGGTCTTTTCTGTGTTTATGAGCGTTATGATTTTTAGAGTTTGGGTATCGAGCCTTTGATAGACGGTCGGCGTTTGCATGGATTTTTTTGTAGTCTTTATTCTATTGGTCTGAAGGCTAGAGTGATAGACGGATGACATTCAGTGTACCTGTTTGATTTGCTATAGACAAGCATGCTTTCTAATTGGATCTTGTTTGCCATTTGGTTAGGACACTTCCTTGTTCATGGCCACATGTGTCAATTCTGCTCTTACAGAGCCGGCAGTGGATCTTCGTAGAAATATAACTACACCTTCCATTGAGGTATGCCTAGGTACAGTACATGTTGTACAATTCTTTGCCTGCCTAGCCTATATTTCCCAGATAACATAATCAGCCTATTCTGAGCGTCCACAACGCAGTTACCGCTTTTTTTTCCTGTTTTAGTCCAGCTCAAGAAAGCCATATATGTACCGTACCTAATCGGTATCTTGTGAGTGATAGATGAGATTCGTAAACTATATCCCTAGATAAATATAAAGCTAGGCCACCACAGCTGACATCAGCCCTGTCCTAGCCTACCAGGTCCGGCTCGGGTGGTCGTACAGTTAGTTATAGGACAGTAAGTGCGAGCAAGAACAGGGCAGTTGATTAATTGATTGATCGATCAGACGCTGAACGCCCGCCAGGAATAAATAGAATAGAATAGAACAGAACAGAATGCAATAAACATGGATAGCTAACCTGCTCAGGAGGGCAAATAGTCAAGTACTCTAGAGTAAGTAGTACTCTGATAACAAGCACGCAAGGAGTGTGATACACAGTTTAAATACTGAGCAAGTATGCTATGGGGCTGTAGGTTGGCTGGGTCACGTTGACAGATAGGGGGGCGCTCAGAAGATCTAGATCTGCTCTCAAGTTGTCGTTGTGATAATACAATGAGTATGGACCTGGACTCCTCTTATCCGTGGATTGATGCGGCGATAAGGAATAAAAGGGCAATATGTTCCCCCTTTTTCTTGTCGGTTGCCGCTAGAGCGAGACCTCTGGATGTTATTTCCATTTCCATTTCCATCTTGGACGGTCGTAGGGCGGGCATTTCAGCTGAAGTACAGTAGTAGGGAGATTTGATCTGATCCCGGTCTGGTCCGAACCTGATCGGCGGGAGTCTCCATGTGAATCTATTTCAGAGCAGAGCATGGGGACATGGGATGTTCTCTACTGATGTAGTATTTCTTTCCCGCAGACAGGCAGACAGGCAGGCAGGTAGAAGTCCAGACTTATCCTTCCTTATCTACTGCGTACCGTCTGGTCTGGCCTTCGGCTCCATACTCCATTAGCGGGGCATCTAATTTAGTAATCAGCAGATTGATGGGGAGTATAGTACCTGCAGGAACAAAAATGTCCGGTGATTAACCGTGAGACGTGAGACGTCAGTAGTCAACTCAGATAACCACGCGTCATCCGAGTAGTACGCAACAGTCTCGACCCGCAAACTAAGCATCCAGCATTGATTATCGCACTAGATAGTAGATACGGAGCGCTGGGAGCTGGGGCCAGTGCATCTCAATATATAGATAGATAGAGTCGATAGATACCCATGCATCAGCCGCTTATCTCCACCCAACCAGAGCGCTGCAAATCCAGGATAGGATCTGGCCGGAACAGACTGCAGCTTTGATAGCTGGTCCCTGCGAGAACTTATGCATGGAGGGGGGAAATCTGGGGAAAAGATTGCTTGTTTCGGGTGTCGCTTCGAGCAAGGGTGATCAGCTACCTACCTAGGTAAGTAGCTACCTAGCTAGCTAGGGCCGGCCGGACGGACGAGACGGGGCTCGACTTGGAGAGGTGCAGCTGGCGCAGTGCATTAACTCCGTACTGCGTATGATTGCGTCGGATGTCCGCTTGTCGATAGGAGTTTTATCGAGCTCCAGTCGATGTTTGTTGGGTTGATCCAATAAGGTTGATGCTGGACGCTGCCAGAAGAGTAGCGGCAGCCCGTGACCGGCTGCATGTTTCCTAGTACGGAATCCTCCGTCCGGTAGGTGCTAGGCCAGGTGCCCGAACTCGACGAACTTCGAGTCTTCGACACACGCCCCTGCAGGATCCCGCTGAAGGACCACGATCTCGAGCGCATCAAAAATGGAGATCCGGATGACAAGGATTCCAGATTCCTACCAATCGCTTGCCTCAGGTAGTTTTTGACGATAACAGCCTGCTGAGATTGTGCATCGATGCTGACGTTTCCCCGGGCTGGATGGAACTGTACCGCCCGTTGACTGCCTTCTGACCTGGATCTGGACCTGGACCTGGTTCCCCTAAGGCGCCAACCCCAGATCAGTCAGTCAGTTCTGTTGGAAATTCGAGTATCAAGGAGCCCAGGTGATGTTGCTTGAGGCCTAGCATGTTGTGCACAATAGGATGGATGACCTTCGTCTCGCAGCTTGCCAGATCGACGATCGGTGTCGACCGACGACGAACGCACCGTTGATGCGCGTTCCGCTTACCATCCTTGACGTTTGGAAGCCGACCTTGGGACCCGAAGGAAAACAATAATGATTATTTGGAGTCTAGAGCAGGTTGAAGTCTGAGGAATGGAAGGTTCTATACAACATTCTCCCGTCCAGCACGAGTGGGTCACGGATCCCGTGTTGAACTTACTTCGACTCTTGGAGTCTCGAGACTACAGACTCTTTTCTTGCAAAATTCGCCCATAAGAGGTTCCCAAGAGCGCGAGAGGACTGCTTACTGGGATCGACGGAACCTAATTCAATAAGACGTATCTTAAGATTTTCTTGTCTGGCTTCCATATCTCCGGGACTTGTGCAGCGAACTTCTCAAGAGCGACCTGCTATCAAAGTTTCAGGGTTTCACAAGCACCGTACGGAGCACATCGGATTGGGGCTAGCCCTGGACTACGCGGGACAGAGCAGACGAACGGTCAAACCGTCAACGCCCAACCTCACCCGTCATATGAATCCCCAGACAGCGGGCTCCCTGGAGCATCTGGCTAGCGGCGGGACACCCATATTATTATTATACCTTGATCCCTTGATATTAATGCATAAAGCCCAGCTGCTCAGTCGTCTGAAAGGGCGGTCGGTCGGAGACTCGGAGTCGGACGGCGGGCTTTTCCTGATCGGCGATGCCAGCGAGCGTATCCGGATGGGGGAACCCGGCCCTAAGCGAAGCCCACCGACTGGCGCGCCCAAACGAGACACGCAGGACCAAAGCCAATTCGGTGCTGACGGCGAGCTCAACGGCTTGGCTGTCCGTTTCAACTTTGTGCCCGCTGCCATTCGCCCATGGGACAACGACTCGCGGCGTTCTCAGCAATGATTCGCCCGCGCGGATCCACCAGAGAGCCGAAGCGCTTGCCGACCAGGGAAGAGCAGCAGAGATTAATGAGATGGATCATGGGCGAGTGCCGCGAGTCGGTCCGGGCAACGATGAGTTTTGCTGTTTTGCAGCGCGGACCTGGTCAGTGATTGGGGGCGACCCCGCGTGCACAAGCCCAGGGAGTCACCGCGCCGAGGTCCGGTCTGTTGAGGTCCTTCCCGGCAGATGTGTTGAGGATGCTCTTGACAGGTCTTGACCTGCATAAGGGCGTGTTTGTGGCCAGCAAGATCGCGACTCTGACGACATGCTGCAGCATGGGGAGACACTTTTATAGAGGCATCGGCGTCTCCTCGAGGTTCGCAGAAAGAACCCCCTGCGGGATGCCCGCAAAAAAACTTTGACAGAGCCCCAGCAACGCCGTCAGCAATATCGTCATAGGCCCCGCGGCCTTGTGCTGGTCGTTATGAATCCCCACCTTCGAGCGCGGGTCCCAGCCCTTTTGGTGCTAACGGCGCCACCGGCCATGCGGCTAAGGCGATGTCCTCGAGGCCGGAGTGGCCGCCAAACACGCAGTGGAGCATCGCAGCATGCCAGGAGCCCCTTCGATCGAGGCTTGCCGTCGCGTGCGCAGCGAAGACGCGACCGGCGCTGGGGCCCGGCGGGTCCCAGGTCGCTGGCGTCCATGGCTCTCAGCATGGCAGATGCTGAGCAGCTATCCGCTATCTGGGTTCCGCCGTGGGTGCGGTCGAGAAAAGGCAGAACAAGAAAAAAAAAAGTTGTACAGTACAAATAGAGGCATCCGGCCCCTCGCCCTCTGGCTCATCCCCAGGCTCATCTCCTCTCCAAGATACCCCCATTACCTCTCCCCTTCCCTCCTTCCCCCTCTTTTCCCCTGTACCTCCTCATCTTCATCCTGTCTGTGAGTGCTGCCGTCGTGGTGGCACCAGAAAGCGGTCGAGTCCCTGTTTCACCACCATCATCGCTGTCACCATCACGCTTTTTGGTTTAACAGAGAAAACGATTGATTCTGTATCGAGTTTTTGCATGCCATCTCTTTGTATCGCGTGACAATTTGCCCGTCATCAAGTGGTAGCTGGCCCTTTTTTTTGGAAGAGCCCATACCGCACCCGAGATTGCAAGTCTGTCATTTGCCCGCGCGGATACCGGATACCCTCGACCCATCGTAGCTGCCCATCGCAGCAACCGGAAGACCTCGAAAGGCCCTGCCAGCGATCGATAGGAACCCGTCCGTTGATACTGAGTGCCCATATGCGCCACTGAATCTCCGGGTTCCCCAGAATTTTCGGCCAACGTCCACCCCTTGGGTATCGATCCATCGTCCGATCCGAACGGTTGACTTGATCTGCCCGGTTTTTCCTACCAGACCAAGTCCATTTCCCCGTTTCGCCTGATAAGATCCCCGTACAAGATGGGAGGCCCAGAGTCTGAGAAGAAACCCGTGGCCAAGCCGGCCCCGGCCGACAACGGAGAGCTTGGCTCTCTGGACGAAGATGCGCTGAAGCTGGCCGAGATGGGGTACACCCAGGACATGCAGCGCAACTTCTCCGTGTTGTCTCTGCTTGGGGTCGGTTTCTCGCTGACAAACTCCTGGTTCGGTGTCTCCACGTCCCTGATCACTGGTATCAACTCGGGAGGCACCGTCCTGACCATCTACGGTATCCCCTGGATGGCCCTCATGTCGACCTGCGTCGGTATCAGTCTGTCGGAGCTTGCCAGCGCCATGCCCAACGCTGGAGGCCAGTATTTCTGGGCCAACGAGCTTGCCCCCCGGAAGTACGCCAACTTCGCCTCCTATCTGACGGGCTGGTTCGCCTGGGCTGGTGCCATCTTCACCTCCGCAAGTGTTGCGCTGGGTGTTGGTGCTGCCGGCGTGGGAATGTGGCAGCTCGCTCATCCTGACTTGTATGCCTCTCCTGAGCCCCTTTTATCTCCAAGGAATCCCGTTCACCCCCTTCCCTAAGATGTCGACAATTTTCCAACCTGGGTCTAACATGAATTGTGAATGATAGCGTCCCCCAGCCCTGGCACACCGTGGTTGCGTACCAGGTGATCAACACGTTCGCATTCCTCTTCAACTGCGTGGGCAAAGTGCTGCCCAAGGTCGCGACGGCGGCCCTGTACACCTCGCTGATCTCGTTCGTCGTGATCCTGATCACAGTGCCTGCCACTTCCCCAACCCACTCTGACGCCAAGTTCGTCTTCGCGACGTTCGTCAACTCGACCGGCTGGAAGTCGGACGGGATTGCGTACATCGTCGGTCTCATCAACGCTAACTGGGTCTTTGCCTGCCTCGACTCCGCCACTCACATGGCCGAGGAGGTCGGCAAGCCAGAGAAGAGCATCCCCATCGCCATCCTGGGCACCGTCGCCATCGGCTTCACCACGGTGTGGTTCTACTGTATCTCCATGTTCTTCAGTATCCGCGACCTGGAGCCCCTGCTCAACACCCCCACCGGCGTGCCAATCCTTGAGCTCTTCTACCAGGCGCTGCGCAACAAGGCAGGCGCCATCGTGCTCGAGTCCCTGGTCCTGGTGACCGGTATTGGATGCCAGATCTCCTCGCACACCTGGCAGTCGCGGCTCTGCTGGTCCTTCGCCCGCGACCGCGGTCTCCCGGGCCACCAGTGGCTGTCAAAGATCTCCAAAACCCTGGACGTGCCGTTCATCGCGCACTGTGTCAGCTGCTTCATCGTCGGCCTGCTGGGCCTGCTGTACCTCGGTTCCTCCACCGCATTCAACAGCATGGTGACCGCGTGCATCGTGCTGCTGTACATCTCCTACGCCATCCCCATTATCTGCCTCCTGATCCGCGGCCGCAACAACATCACCCACGGTCCCTTCTGGCTGGGTCGGATTGGACTCGTCTGCAACTGGGTCGTCCTGGCCTGGACGCTGTTCACGACCGTCATGTACTCGTTCCCCATGGTTATGCCCGCTACCGCTGGATGTAAGTCTTTTCCACATGTAGTCTCCACGACATCGTAGTAGAATCCGCGACTAACATCCATTCTCCTACCTAAGCGATGAACTACGTCTCGGCCGTGTATGCCGTTGTCGTGGCCATCATTCTCATCGACTGGTTCTCGCGCGGCAAACGCTCGTACCGTGGACAGGCAGCACGCCACGAGGAAGTCGAGGTAGCCATGAACCGGAGAGAGGGCGTAGTGCAATAAAGGGGGAGATGAAGTGCTGCGTTTTCTTTCTCATGATCTCGATTCTTCCTTCCAGGTAAGCCAGTGGTCACGGTATGTGAGCCTCTCTGCAAAAGAGAAAAACAAAAACTTGCCGTGGGAAGCTAGCGGCCCAACGAAGGTGTTTGGGCAGCAGCATCAGCACGGCATCGCGATGTCACGGATGATGAAGAGAAAAAAAAGCTGTTCGATCAAATGAACCGCCGCTTTCCTCTCTCGGGGTCTAGAACTCCTGACCGAGGTCATATGACGGACGACACAGACGAACTGACGCGATAGACGACCCAAAAAAGAAAAAAGCTGGTCTGGTCTTGATTGGTTGGCTAACCTCGACTAGACAACGCTTTGATGTATTTTTTGTTTTATTTTTGTGTTTTTGCCAAGCAAGTGTTCGGTTCAGTTCCGTTCCAGGCACAGGACGGAGTACATATATCATTATATACCTATATATCCATATATATATATATATATATCATGTTATAATAGATGCACATAGCACATGAAATTATGTACGATTATGTTCTCTCCAACTTATTACTATTTTCCTTCGACTTCTCCCTTGCAATCATCCCTCCTGTCACAAACCCTGTTGTTCAACCTGCCATGCATCCCGTACCGTACAGTACACAGTACGTAAACCAAAGAAGTAAAAAAAGGAGGGGAAAAAAGGCCTGATGGCCAATGCATGTATACTCCGTAAAACTATTATGCAATCGAGTCTCGAGAATCGACCACTCCGTATAGCTCAGGCCACTGCGGCAGATATCCCCGGCGGAACAAACTGGGGAACTTTGCTGAGTTTGGCTCCCATGGACTATCCGCGGGCGGGGCGGGATGGTCGACCTCAGGGAAATATTTGCCTGTTTTGGAATAGATGGAGTACATAGCGCATATATGTCAGGTCCAAACACCTCCACCACATCTTTTCTGTACAGAGTACAGTAGTGTGTACTGTGTACAGTACAGTGTGTATGTATCGATCGTTTGCTCCGTAATAATAATAATCAGTTAGTTGGGTTGGGTAGTTTGGTTAGGTTAGGTATGTGGGCTAAGTACGGAGTACACTACTACCTGTAGTTTCTCTATACAATAATCACTGTCTGGTTATTATTATTGTTGTGTGCAGCTACTGACTACTGGCTGCAATGCAATGTTCTGTTGGCTGTGCCTGTGCAGGATGCAATAATATCCTTCCTTTCACAGACTACTCTGTACTGTAGTCTGTAGGGAAGTAGTGATGGGTCAGCGACTACAGAGTAGTACAGTACTCTTAGATAGAGTGAGAAATGAAAGAAAGAAAGATGTCAGGGGTGGATTATTGTGACTATTGTCTTTATCTGCCTTAGTAGCTAGGTATTGTGCAGATTAGCAGAATCAGTGTAATCAATGTTAGACGTATGAACTTGCAGATTTGAGTGGAGGTGCTTCTGTTTCTTTTTTTCCTTCTTCCTGAGAGATGATGGTGATTGTGTAGTCTGCACGATGTGATTTCCGGAGAGATATTTATGAAACAAGAGGTTGGTGGGCAGATCAAGGTGATAAATGTATAAAGAGCATTGAAATCGAAGGATAATGCACAAAGTACTGTGAAAGATCTTATCCTGTTTCTATTATTTTTATTATAGACCTTGTAAACCTTATTGCAGTTCTGAGTGGAGACAAAAAATTCCAAAGATTATCTGTTTTTCTCCCCCCCCTCCCTCTCTCTCCATTGGTGCCCAATCTATAAAGTCCAATGATTCAATCTAACATTCAATTCGCTAATCATCTATTTGTGCAGGAGAGTTGATCATAGAAGATCGTTAAAGGGATGGCCACTGGTCATGTTCAATATAACATGACGATGATGGGAGAACATGATTGTAGATACTAGTGGAAGCAACTCGATGATGGGCACTATATTGGCAAGGAATGAGACAGTATAGGAGTATTAGGGCATATGGAGATTATGGAAATTAGCAGCCATGGAGCAACGTAAAGCAATAACGCTTGAAACGCCCCGACTGACAATGAAGTTATTTCTCTGCAGAGCCCTAACCGAAATAATCGGGAATCGGGATGATCTCCTGTGACGGCCAGCAATGCCTCCGTCTTCTCTCAACCTGCTCTAATTCCTCTTCTGTTAGAATGCTTCGCCATCTGAAGTACTCATCAGACTCTGACACAGGAGCGATTTTTGCTATTTCTCTTTGATAGTAATTTTCTTCCCTTGCTTTATCTGGGATATGCAAAAGTCCCAGTGCCGCCATTCTCCTCAGATCCCAGATGGCAAAGCCAAAACGCCGGAAGACGCGAAACTCGACGTATCTCAGCGGAGATTTCGGCATGGTACCAAGGTTGTGTGAAACAAAAGAGAATCCCGGGGCCGCTGAATTGACGTCCCTCTCGCTCTGGCCCCATGTTTCTTCGCTTGCAGGTTTCGACTCGAAGGTAGGAGGACAGCAACAGCACACCCGAGAAAACTCGGTTGGGATGGTAGAAAGAAAGGATGGATATTGATATTGTTCCGTTTGCGGTGTCATAGATATCGATGAAAAGAGATATTCCGCCACCGTCTTCAGCTCGTGAATCTGACAAGTCCGAAAAGGGATATAAAAGGTCTCCAAAAGTCATCATACTGGAGGCTTTGAAGGCGATGAACGTCGTCCTCCGACCAATTCCATCGCGTTTTCTTGGTCTTGGTCCCAATTACAGCATCCCGCAGCTCGAGAAACATTATTAGGCGCCAGATCGCGCGGCAGACTCGTTTGCTCTTCGACCCATGAAGGGGGTCCGGCATCCACCAGTTGGTATCGTTCCCCTGGGGGTATTTGGGCTGGCCGGTACTCCCTTGGCTTGCGGTTAGAAAATGAGCTGTACTTGAGATATTGAAATTTCAAGCCCTTCTGCAGACGCGACGGTTCCAGTGCTATGCAACGATCGATCGTCTCGTGCATGCACCGGTGCGCCAGAAGCCTGACCCTCACTGCCATCGAGTGAATTCGGCAGAGGACGGCGGAGTGGATTTGGGAAGGTGATCACGACCACAGGCATAATCCTTCACCACCATGTATGATTCGACGTTCCGCATATATGCTCCGAATGCTTCCCAGGAGGAGAAGAACGCCGGAGCGTCATCATTAGGACACTTCCACCGGATGAGAGCTGTTCAGCGGATCAGGACCCGAATCTGCTTCGGGCCGCTTCTGGACATGATGGCTTCGAAAATCGGCGGCGCAACGCCGTCCTCTTGCAACAGCGAGGCAACGACAGGGGATGCGTCATGGAAATTATGGAGGGAGAGGAGATCGTTGAGGAGCTCCAGAATCATCTCTAGGATGGGGGCTGGGAGGGCTCCGAAGGGGTCCATTGTACAGTACATACAGTACAACAGATTCCGCCTATGTTATAGAAGACTAAGACAAATGACGTGATGTCTTTCAAGAAAACGCACTGTTTCGCATCGAGCGACACGCCTTGATTCCTGGACAACTTGGACTGCGAATGGAAATGGAGAGTGAAGGTACTGGTGCTACATGCTTTATCTGCCATGAGGGGTAGGTAGTAGATTTTGCGGTCCGAGGAGGTGCGAATGTTGACCACTCCTTGCTCCTGGTCAGCCTTCTGCCATCCTCCAGCGACGTCCATCCAAAGCAGTGATTCTTGAAAGACATAATCGTGTTTCAGTCTTTTACAACAAACATAGCAGGGCCCCACTAAACTGTACGGCCAGTGAACGGACCCCTTTCAGATCATCCCGGCTCCCATCCTTGAGATGATCCCGGAGCTTTTCCCGATCTTGGGAGTTTTGCACGTTCCAGCCGGAGCTAGGGAAGATCTAGAACCATGTAACAGCGAATGATACTGTATCAGTCTGATGAGTTCTTCAGGTGGAAAAGCAGCCAAACAGAAGAGGAAGTGGAGGAGGTTGAACGGAGACGACAGCATTACTGGCCAGCATTTGATATCATCCCAATTGACTACTACGAAGACACACATATCGATTGGGGGGCCACCAAGTCTCTTCAAGACTCGTATATTCGCTCGGATACTATGAAGGATGTCGACCTACAATTCATTTCAAAGTAATGGTCGACAGAGAAAGAAGTAGTAAATAGGTAGGTAAATACATGAAATATGCCAGGAAATCCCTTATTCTCTTTCGAAACCCAACCACGCCGCAACGATCAACGGCCAGAAGGCTCAAGAAGGCGGGGTCCAATCTTCGATTTCATAGAATATATTTTTTTATTGTCTCGTCCTTGTCTAACGGATCGACTGATTCGAAGACCGATATAGCCTTAATCGTTTTGATTCCCATCTGCCTTTTGTGATTGATCAGGAGCCATGCAACCCCACTGCTGTTTGGTGTACCAAGTAGAGCATTATATTCTTCTGATCCCGCATACCACGTCTGACGGTTTTCCCAGTCGCCGTAAGTTGCCCCCGATCTCGAAAGTGCCTCGTCCATCATGTCTTCTGTTTCAGTGTTGGATATACTTACCTGAAAAACGTATTTTAACCCTCCGACGTCTGTACCCGCAGTACTGCATAAGTGCTGCCAGGTGAGAAAAGTCAAGTCAGACCACTGTTTCCGTTGAACATAAGGGAGGCCTTGCTCTTCAATCTCAGGACTTGACGTTTTGGGGTTAAAATTCTCATCGGCAGCAATTAACCCCCCTTGAGTATTGAAGACGTTTGCATACCGTGATCCACTAGGCTGCAACATGGAAGTGTAAGCGTCTCCTTGATTACATGACATCACAAATCTTGCTAGCTCCCTGTGGGCATTGTGATTACAAAAGTCAGATGAGACTTACACGGTAGTCTATTCCGTCCATTGTCACATCCCGTGATTGTACCCACTGCTTTGGAACATTATCAGAAACCTTTACCCCCAAGCTGGTGAAAACACTGTCAAGGGTGTTTTCAAATCCTGGCTCGGTATAGCCGTTATTACTTTCCCATCCCCATGCTGCTATACTTGCAAAGTCCGTCCATTGACTCGCCATGGACCCCTGGTTTATAAGTGTTCATGTAGGCTTGTGCGTTTGCGGCGTTATTCTCCATCAGGCAGGAGAGAGCATTGCCTTTTGCAACAGCCCGATTCCAGGTGAGGATTTGTCTTTTCTGGAGTGTTTGGTGCCGTACATCTTGTTGGATCGAAGCTTTACCGAGAGGATAAAGTTGCAGAGTGTTCGCTAGGAGGAGAAGCAGAAGGCTTGCTATCATGCAGGAAAGGGTGACCTTCACCCATCTCCGCTGCCTATGGCGGTAAATGACCATGATGACTTAACGTTGTCTATTCTGGGAAGGGGGAGGGTACATAAGCGAAATAAGCAAAATAATTGGAAGCTGTTCTCTCACCGGACAGCACAAACTGGGGTATCAAGCAAATGTCTGAAGTTATGAGCAAGAGTTTCGACGCAAATTATATCCTGAAATGGTTGGAAAGACGAAGATCTTGGAAAATGATTTGTGTTGGACAGGAGGATTGGACTTTTAACAGGATGCTTGAGATGTGCTACTTGAATGTTGCTAGCTAGGGTTTCATATGAGATCGAATGCGGGCTTAATATTATGTGGAAGCTGAATTTCCGCGTATGGCACCTGAGCATAATACCAGGCTTAGCACAGAACGAGTCTCATTCCAGAAATACAACGAGACTAAGAAGACTACAGTGTAAGTGTATTTGATTTCGAGATTGTTTTGGACCACAGGAAACCGAACCAGCTTGGACATGACACTAGTAGAGCCCATATTTCTGCATGCCACAACAACTACTAGGCAATACATAAGTACGTGAACGTGAAGCCGGTTGTTCCTGCTTCAAGGGAGTGCAGACAGACTAATTCGTGGAATTCCAGCAGTCTCCACGCGAGTTCATATGTAAGGCTGCCACCGGCTCAAACCGAAAAGTGCCTAAATAGTCCTAATTTCTTGCCATCCGGCCATGTCTGAAGCCAGTGCCAGAAAGTGTTATCACTGCTGCTCAAACAAACCTTGTCCCTCAATATGGACACCGCTGGTCTTCACATAGTTCTCCTAAGAGGAAAGTTCTCCAGGACATGGACTTAGCCAATAAGGTGACTAAGTACTGTACGCGACCGCAAAAGGCTCAATTGAAATGGGCCAAAAGTACGTAGGTAATCTGGTCTCTGCGAAGCGATTCAACGTGCATCCTGGACCGGGAACCCGCAAGCTTCTGCTGGCTACAAGAATTCAGCCCGAATTCCTCTACCAATGTAACACTGATAGTATGAACCCTTCCAGCATCTATCACCATTATCCGCTAACGAGAAACTAGTTTTAGATGCTGTACACTAAAGAAAGACAAATAAACTAGTCCCATGCGCGTCACAGTGATTTAGCAAGACAGAAGGGAACTGTAGATTTGAGAGGTTCCGGACGCAAACTGCGTCCGCCATAGCCGAGAGAAGGGGTATATGCAGTAAGTATACGGACACTACCATGAGTATTTGAACAATAGATTACAGCCAGGGTTTAAGGTCCATCTCACTTAACCTCGCTGAGCTTTGTGACAATCTAATGGCATCTTTCCCAAAATGGCTACAATACTTCTCTGACAGGTTCTCATTTGTAATATACATTCCCTCCTAAAGATAAGGTGTCAGAGACTGGGAACATTACTTCCAGCTCTGCACTGTCCAACTGTTTTTCCAAGTAGTGGTGGCAGTTGGGAAGCTTTTGTTTTCTCAGTTCCAGCAGCATGAACAACCTACTACGCTTTTCATTGATGGCAGCGAATATGTGGTGGCTTTGGCTTTCCTATCTTCCGGCCTTTCTGGCTTCTCCCATCGAAAATATTCTGCTTCCACCACTGCCTTCGTGGTACAATATTTCGGCACTACCACCTGGAAATCCAACAGTATGTGACGCTTTTCTTTTGCCAGGCGTTGAGCCGCCCAGGTGCTGAAAAAATAGTATCACTTTTACCGAAGCCTCCGCCAGACTATATGGTCAACAATCAAGGCAACACGTTTGGCGTTGCCCCTGATAAAGGTAGAGTGAAAACCTTGCGTGTTCTTCCATATTCATCATCAAACGCTCCCTCTTCTAACCCTAATCTCTGTTTCTTCTGTAGGCTCGATGAACGGACCTGTGATCTCACAGGCCGGTATGAGGGCAGCTGAGCAGCCAAAGAAGAATCGCAAAACGCAGCAGAGTAATAGTGGGTTCTGGATAGATGGAATTGCCCATGGAAAAGCAGGTCCTCAAAGAAGGTTTCACCGGAAACACGGACACTGACAAGAACAACAGATGCCGTTTGCGCCAAGTGGATATACATTCTACCGGAATGTCATGGACTATGGAGTCAGAGGTGATGGAGTCACAGACGACACAGAGGCCATAAACCGCGCAGTTTCCGACGGCAATCGCCGCGGAGAGACTTGCGGCTCGAATACAGTCCTCGGTGCGCTCGTTTACTTTCCTGTAGGTAGTTATGTTTTGCTTGACAGACTTCAAATGGACATCTCGCTGACGAAAAACTTTCCTAGCCCGGTACTTACATGATTAGTACACGAATTATTCAGTACGTGAATACGTTTGGACCTTTTACTCCAGAGAACTAGGCTAACGGTATTGCGTCGTGAAGATATTATTACACTCAATTCGTCGGGGATGCCAACAATAGGCCTACCATCAAGGGCATGCAGAACTTCACTGGTATTGCTCTTATTGATACTGATGTCTATATTCCTGGCGGTAACGGCAATGAGTGGTACATTAACCAAAATCAATTCTATCGTCAAATCAGAAATTTCATTCTTGATCTGGCTGAGATGAACTCCACAGACTATGACTCGGGGCAGATGTATGTTCCTACCGGGATTCACTGGCAGGTTGCACAGGCAACTTCCCTACAGAACATCCACTTCAACATGCCATTATCAACTCCAGATCAGACTACCACTGCTGTGGGCATCTTCATGGAAAATGGGTCCGGTGGTTTCTTAAGCGACCTCACTTTCTATGGAGGCAACATCGGCTTCCGGGCAGGATCACAACAATACACTGCCCGGAATTTACAGTTTACTTTATGTTTGACTGCGATATCTATGATTTGGGACTGGGGCTTTACATGGAAGAATATCAAGGTCCAGGCTTGCTACGTTGCAATCGATTGCACCGGCGTTGGATGCACTGGTGGTCAAGGAACCGGATCGATATCTGTCCTCGGTAGGGTCAACTATATTCCATTCCCCCTTATCCTTAATCATTATTACTTATTTTCGGTGTCTGTTCTTTTAGATTCCACCTTTGATTCTGTTCCGTATCCAATTACACTACGGAATGGTGGCCCATACCCCGACATTATCCTCGACAATCTTTTGATCAAGAACTCTGCCAGCGTGGTGTTGATATCTGGAGGCAAAACCATCTTTCCAGGTGAGTCCCAATTTGTTGAGATGCCTTGTTGTGAACAAAGACTTCGTTACTAACGGCCGATACAGGCTCCTCAGGCGAGATATATATCACTTCATGGGGCTAGGGAAGACGATATACATCGACGGATGGTGCTGGAACCACAACCTATGGACTCATCGAGCCTGCCCCAATCAAACCAGCGAGCCTCTTCGATGGTTCAGGCAATATATTTGAACGGTCCAAGACCCAGTATGAGACTTATAGCGCTGAGAACTTCATCGTTGCTACAGATCATGGCATTGCCAATGATGCAACTGGTGATCAGACGGCTGCAATCAAAAGTCTTCTGAGTGGGAACATTGGCAAACCGATTTTCTTTCCCGCTGGGATATATTTGGTTCAAAAGACGGTTTTTATCCCGGTTGGTTCAATAATTATAGGTGAAGGATGGTCTCAAGTAAGTTTGAATCTAGCTGTCCCGGAAAAAAATCTTATTAGTTTTTGGAAGTCATATTGACAGCCATAGATTACGGGAACTGGTTCCTACTTTGAGGATGCAGCAAACCCTCAGGTTATGGTCCAGTATGTCTCCTGAAAGCCACGTCCACTAAGATAGAAACCAACATAAAGGACAGGGTCGGCTATCCCGGTGATCAAGGGATTGTTGAAATCTCCGATATGTTATTCACTGTGAAAGGTCCCACTGCTGGTGCGATCCTCATGGAATGGAACGTACACGAAAGCACACAAGGCTCTGGTACGTCATTCTAACTCCCAAATAGATAAAGAAATGAGTTTGCAGCCTAAATTTGTCCGAAACTCCGTGGATTTATTGCTAACCTCCAGTGGTGATCAGCGTGCACGTGGGATTCCCACTTCCGTGTCGGTGGCGCTTATGGAACCAATCTCCAGATGGCTGACTGCCCTAAACTTACCGGGACTGTGAACAAGAACTGCATGGCTGCTAGTCTGCTGTTACGCCTCACTCCATCTTCCTCCGGGTACTTTGAAAACGTCTGGCTTGGGTCGCTGACCACGATATTGATGAACCACCGGATGGCAACACGACGACATCTACTCAAATCAACATTTATGCAGGCCGTGGTGTTCTGATTGAATCTAAAGGCAAGTATTTGTTTCTGAGACTTTCCGGTTGAAGCTTTTAAAATAACGCTTTTCCCTGCAGGTCCAACTTGGTTTTATGGGTCATCTGCTGAGCATAGTATCTTATATCAGTACCAGCTTTCAAATACCCATAACATCTACTTAGGGCATATGCAAACGGAAACTCCCTACTTCCAAGCTGACCCAGATCCCTCGCAACCGTACACGATCAGGAAGTTCCCATCGGACCCAACATATCAGGATTGTGTTTCAGGCACCTATTGCGAAGAGGCTTATGCTCTGCGGGTCATTGCTTCATCGGATATTCTGATCTATAGTGCCGGTTTCTACAGTTTCTTTCAGCAGTATGACCAGTCTTGCCTTGACAACGAGGCTTGTCAGTTGCGGCTAGTCGAAACGAGCTATACGGAGGGGTTATGGCTCTACAATATCTTTACAAAAGGGGCTGTTCAGGTAGTCAGCCCTAAAGGTGGCATTCCTCCCACCTATCAGGATGACAACAACCAGAAGTAAGTCTGTCCATGAATCTTTTCCTGGACTGATTTTGTTTGTTAAGACTCTGCAGTGGGTATACAATCGAAATCAGTGCCTGGTTGGTTCTGGCACTTACAGGAGCCAATATTAGCGACGACGGCAATGACCAAAGCGAGGGATCAGGAGTGGTCTATGTTGATCCCAAAATCTTTTCTGAGCCAAGCCCTGTTGTGCAGTGCTGGAATCCTTGCACCTTGGTGATGCCTCCATCAACCATTGCGTCTCCAACAGTCATTCATTTCCCTCCGATCAGCACGTCTCTTGTCATTGGCGGTGCCACCATCACTTCAATTAGCGTTCCACAAGGTATGTTCCAAATAATGGAGGTATCTAGTTCATATAAGGTCCTCTGACTAATCAAGGTGACAACTAGCTACAACCTCCGTGATCAGTTTCTGGAATATGCCGGTCCCTTCGGGAAAAGATTCATTTACCTTCGCGCTGATTTCGAGTTTGAAAGCTTCCCCGTTTGCAATCACAGTGGACGGCACCACGACGACCGTGACTCCTTACCCGGTGTCGATACCTGTAGAAACGACAACGACAACAGTTCCAATCAACATTTTCCTCCCAACGACTGTCTTCACCTCGAATGGGTTCACTCAGACCTTTTCAGAGGCACAGATAACGAGCCTAGCAAAGATATCTACCACAACCACGGTTACAACATCGTTCGTCGAATCCGCACCGGGCACATCATCCTCAACAACTTCGACCACGATAGTGCCCATCTGGGTCACCATTGGTGGTTTTTACTGGTCGCCGATGCCCGAGCCAACCTTGCCGCCATTCCGGATCCCGTCGATCCCATCGCTTCCCCCGGTTCCCTCCCCGCCGTGCTTTAAACTCTTTGACATCTTTTCGATCGACTGTCCCCCGACTGATATAAGGGATCGCCAACAACAACCTTCAGTCGCGGCCCTCCTTCACCAACCTGCACAAGGGGTTGCGGGACTCTCTGTACAGCCGACTGCGGCACTGATGGGTCTCCCTCGCAGACGTCCGAGCCCACGACAAGCTCGTGTAGCACTCAAACGGTCACTGCGTGCCGTACTATGTGTACCACCACACCCTGCGTCACTTCTTGCGCCTCCTATTTGGGCTGCGAATGTGAGACTTCCACTGTGACTATTATGCCTCCTGTACACTGTCATCCTGCACGACAACCAGCTCTGCTGTGGTCACCGGCTGCTATGTCACGGCGTCGGATTACACCACGGGGGAATACTGCGTCTCCGGCGTCACAGTGCTGTCAGATGATGATCGGGGTCAAGTTGGAATCCTCACTATCCATACTGGGTCCTTATCGACAACACTCCCCGAATCCGCAGTGGTCAGTGGCACGGCTTACACGCCCACATCGGGAACCATTGTGGTCAGTGGAAGAACACTGACTATTCCCGTTGTTACCTCCATCACCACTGAGGTCGTGGGAGGGGAGACCGTGATAATTGTTCCCAAGGCAACTGTCAAGGTCGCGCCCTCGACCACGTCATCTTCCACTTCCACTACCACTACCACTCCTGCTCCAGAAGCAACTCTAGGCGTTGAAGGCTACAGCGGACTCCTGGGCGGAACGGGACTATACCGTCGGCGTGAGCAGCAATTACCCCTGCAGCATCATCGAGGAAAACACCCTCTCGCAGCCGGGCAACGCGCACTACACCGATTTCCCTTCTTCGTGGGCCTTTACCCGTCCTCTCCACGGTTACACTTCCTGCACGTACCTGAATACGGCCGCGCCGAAGGCCGCTGTGGGGACGTTGACTTGTCCGATCTCCCGACCAAAGTGTCTTGTCCGCCGACCGAGGGGACGTATTCTTGCATTGCGGGAGCTCATTCGCTCTCATTTACAGCACTTTTTCACTGTCATCTTTACTAAATCATTGGGTGTGAGCAGTATATAGGCGTATCGTGAAAGGGGCTGGTGCCGACTATGATAAGTCTTAGAATCTCTTAGAATCCCTGGGAGGGGCGATTCTGAAATTGAAGGACAACTACCTGGAAGCTATCAAGATGCTAACGTTGCCGTCGGATCAGCCATGTTCGTGGACGATTGCTAGTGTACCAGAAGTGGTGTGGACTTCAATATATAGTATGCATCCCGTATGCACTGTCAGTCTAGAGTGTAGTGATGCCAAATCGCACACATCCTACTGTAAGTTATAAGGTACCTCTACTATTGAAGAAAAATATACGGAGTATTACGATAACTATGTCAGCAAGGAGTGGTCAGCTCTTAGATCAATTTCGAAACAAGACATCATATCTGTTGCTAGTTAGGTAATGTTGCTACGTAAGAAGTCTCTTGTTCATCTAATATTCAATGGGAGGTCGTACTGGATCAGATTGCAACAATGCGTCTTTACATGTATGAGGTATCCTATGTAGGTACCTAGGTAGCCATATAGGGCTACTCCATCGAGTCCGTTCTCCAATCTCCCTGAACGGTGGACCAGGGAACAGTGCAGTTGATGGACCAGGTATTACAATCACTTGACGTCAGACTGGAGTGGAATTTTGCCTAAAGTCAAATGGAAAGTGGAGGGAAAGTGTTGCATGTAAAGATGCTTTGATACGGGTCACAGCTGCATGAAATGTGACGGTATAACAAAGAATCACGGTACAAAACTACTGTTTGTTCATTAATCGTATGCACTTGCTTGAATCAGACTGGACCAACTAGATAGACCTCTTTGATAGCCTCGCGAGTTCTACAGCATCAACGGCTACAACGAGAGTTTATATTCCAGATCTTGCTGAATTTCACCATCGGACGGTCCTCAAAAAATCTCGCATTCTTCGACAGTTCACAGTTAACAAAAAGCTCACCGGTACATCCTCTGTATACTCCGTCTGATAACAGTTCCTCTCTGCTTTTCACAGGTCAAGGAATGCTGACCGATGCTTACGGAGGAGATGTACATGAACTTACTTGAACTTGCTGCATAGCGAATTATCCTGCCAATACGCACTGAGACTGCAATGTTTTTAATCATCCTCGTGATGGCTCTCCATATTGCATTACCCGTGCTAGCTATATCCTTGCTTTGGACTTGAAAACCACTGCGTGACCATATACATTAGGACCTGTCAGATCCTTGCAGATGCAAGTCGACGGTGCGATCCAGCCAAATACAAGCTTTAGACTAAGCCTCCTGCCAAGGACACCAATGAACACGATGAATGCTTGTCGTAGTTAATTTATCCTGCTAATAATGTTTGCTTTCTCTTCCGAGCCTCCGAGAATTCCTTCTACAGCTCTCGATTGATTTCCAAAGCCTCCATAGGTGTTGCATCTTTCGTGTGAGTATGCTCACAAGCTGCTACTTCCAACTTTCATCAATGGATCCCGCTTCGCAATGGAGTCTACTAAACCCCGAAAGCTTTTCATTGACAGCTTATTGGCAGTGGCAAAAGACCCCGGCATTTTTTAGTTTCTATCTGTTCCTTCAGCCCGGCTAAATCCCAGTGCGCAACGAATAGAAGCATTCTTTGTTCTGCACTGGCTTTCACCGACATAGTGTGCTCTCTGCATGACTAGAGCTGAAATTCACTCATCTGCCAACTACTTAGAAGCTCTTCGAGATTCGAAGTGGGAATGCCCTTGAGGCCGCATGGGCTAGCTTAGCCGTGTCGCGCGTTATTTCGATGGATGCGGGCAGTCTTTTTCTATGCCCCTCAGAATTCTCCGTGATGGGGTGGCTGGGTATTCTGTACAGGATTGGAGTTCGGCGTGGTTATCGAGAGGCGAAAAACCGCAGTCGGAGTTCGAGTCGAACCTGGCTGAGAATAGTAAGTATATAAGCTGACTCAAGGTCCCCATGGGAGAGAGTCAATCCTCAGACATTCAATTTTCACAGTTCAACCAGTCCGCCAGAAAGACAAAGAAACAAAATCTAAATCTCTACCACCAAAGACGCAAACATGCGCGTAGCAACGGTCATCACTCTCGTGCTCTCTACTACACTTTCTGTCCTCGCAGCCCCTGCCGTAAACGTGACTGCTATTCTGAAAGATAGACAGGATAGTGGCTGCTATGCCTTGTCAGTACTTTGATTATTATTTCTTGTTGATCCCAGCAGTATATGTTTGTCTGCCAGACATAACCGAATCAAGGTGCTGACTGTTCCCTTAGTGAAGATCCAGACTGCTGTATCGACTACACCGTCTGTCAATGCGCGAATGGCACGTATCTTTTTACATTCCTCTATCTATACCTACTCACCTTTTCCGCCTCCCCCGTTGCTTCGTGTCTGTGTAGTTGTCTCTGGCTGACATTGTATCCCCGAACAAATAGGCTGGTACTATCTATATAACCCGGATTCTCCGGGCGGTTGCAATCCCCCGTGGGGAATTTTGGCTACGTCCGAGTCCGGTCTTGGAGGTTACTGCTGTTGATTGAGTCATTGACGCATGAAGTTGAACATGACAAGATGAGGCATGAAATGACGATTTACGGAAACACATTTTGATGACGTTGACCTTCTGACGGTTAGCTGGCGCTCGTGCACTATCTTGCCCAGGGTCGGGGGTATTCATGCTGCAATGAGTCTTCATACAGTTGTACATAACTTTCGCAAGTTATCGCCCCCGAGGACGTGAGAAGGTGCCATAAACTGTTCTGGCCTCTCCCATTATACATAAGTTTGCTTAGCGATCTGTCTATAACTAAGTTATGCAACTTTGGAATTTTATGTAATACAGATCTTGACAATTGCATCTCCGAATCTTTTAATATGTTCCCCATTCACCTATTTGGCAAAAGAGGGGCCACTTTCGAAGACTCTGTATGATGCTATCTTTGCTTTCTGAACACGGATAAACAGTGATAGACGGAAAAATTCCCATAAAAGCCCGCGAAACAATTCCAAAACAGCTCCAAGATGTCACTTTACCTTAATGATAAACACAAACTGGATAGATGGACCGTCACTGATTTTTATAGTGGCATATGTGTGAAAAAAGACCATTCTTATCTGCTTATTGTCCTTTATATATATAACTTTCTCTATACCGATGACGTGTATAGCAGTTGGATCTCTATCTATCCACTATCCACTTAAATACCAAGTCCTGTATCCTCATTCCGCCAAACTATAGAGCATGCTTTTCGATTTTCACGCATCAATTATCTGATCCTGGAAGTAAGCGGTGCATGTAGGTGATGCAAAGATACTTTTCTATGGATCATGTCATGAAATCAGTAGAACTGCAGATCGCTATTTTAAGCCATCATATAATCAACTTCTCTTTTTTAGAAGTGAAATGTTCTGCTTGCTTCTTTTCCGTTCTCATTTTTAAGCTTGTCTTGCTTTCTTCCTATGACTCCGGCTCCGAGAACTGACCTTGGAGATATGTTTAAAGAGGAACTGTGTATGATCTTTCTAATCTGGTCATGATGGGCATGGAAGAAGTCAAAAAGAGCGACATCGGTCGGGAGCAAGGCTCATTAGGCGGGTGGACGGTGTTTCTGCATATACTGCTTATAAATCCAATGCTGCTTGGATTGGAAATTATGATTACGAAAAGGATAGTGAATAATCGGTACCTGGAAACGGTGTTGAAATAATATAATAATATATTTGAATAGTAAATACAAATAAACGAAAGCAACAACCAACCAACTAGCCAACAGACCAATCACTCACTCTCCACCAACTCACCCACTACTTTCCAACCACACTTCCTCTTCCTCTTCCTCCTCCTCCTTCTTACTCCCGTACGGCCGTAACCCCATCAACGCGATTCACATTCCAACCATCTCCCTCGACTCAACTCCACTCAACTCACAACCCAACCTTTCCTCCAACTCCAAAAGTCCACGACAGGAAGGAGAAGCTTAGATGTACTGCCAAGCAGCAGCGGTGTTGTTCTTGCTCTCGTAGGGCTTGGCAAGGGCGTCGAAGCCAATGCAGTCCTCGACCTTGCCGGTCGGCGGCTTGGCGTTGGGCATGTTGACGAAGACCTGGTAGACGAGCTGGCCCTTGACCTTGTTCTGGAGCGGGCAGGCCATCCAGCCCTTAGCACCCTCGCCATCGTAGGTGTACTTGCCGAAGGGGTTGCCCGCGGTGTAGGTGAAGGGGCCCTGGGAGGAGCCGGCGGGGATGTTGGCGGAGTGGGCCTGGGTGAAGCGCAGGGCACCGCTGGGGTCGACGTAGATCTTCTGGCCGCCGGGGACCTCGACGTCCTGGTTTCTCTGTTAGTGTTTTATTCCACAGATGATGTCTGTTAAAATGGAATTGCGACATACCAGAGCGCCACCACCAGGAGCAAAGACGGTCTCAGTGCCCGCCGGGCAGTTGGCGACGTTCTCCGGGCAGTAGGTCGAGGCGTTTCCGCCCAGCCAGAAGTACTGGCCGGCGGCCTCCATGGGGAGGAGGTGGATGGAAGAGCCGGAGTGCGAGGCGGTCACGGTGAAGGCCGAGGCCTGGGCATCGCGAGCCTGGATGGCCGGCGCAGTGGCGGCGAGGAGAGGCAGGAGAGAGACGGCAGAGAGCTCGAACTTCATTGTGACGGAATTAAAAGGACTGTAGAGTAGAGAGTAATGTACAAGAGCGAAATGAAGAGACTGGTAACGACTGTCGAAGTTGGGAAACCGTTCAGTTATCGATCGGTAGATAGGCAGTTGGTTGTTGGTGAGCAAGGGAAGGGAGAGGCATCACGACGGCCATACTTATATGTTGTTGATAGAACCTCCTGCCCCTGTCACTGTGAAAGCTCCAACTGGCACGGCCCCAATGGGGCCATTCGCAAAGCGGAGACACCCGGAAAAAGGAGGTGTGATGGAACTAGAAACGCGAAAAAGAACAACCGTCAGTCGAGTCACATAGGACTCCGGGATCCCTCCGCGGTCATTGCCACAGGCCGGGGAGGATACGATGTGGGAACGGTGCCGATCTGGCATCCACGCGGAGAACTCGGTTGGGCGTTGCTGGCGGATCGTCGCGGGCTAATATCCGAGACATCTCACACCAACTGTGGCTGATGCTGCAGAATTCTTTATGCTGTATGGACGCTAGAACATCCCGCTGTACTACCGGGTGACATTGGATGTAACTGTAAGTGTTAGTCCCTGCCAAGTTTGTAACCGAGACCTCGTATCTGAGGTTCAGAGTGCTGACTTTCGCAGACCATTGTCTCGGATTTCTAATTCTGGAAAGAAGGCTTCCACAATCCATCGCCATGGACTCGTTGTCACGTTGTACGGAGGCTCCGGTCTAATAGGAGTACTCCGCACATGTGCCCATCGTGCCCCAAAAGGGTTAATTCCGCCGTCAGGTAAGATGATAGTCTCCGTAGTGGCGGCGGCGGAGGTAACGTAGCTCAGGGAGGATCCAATCGCTGTAGCCTGTGAGCCGTGCAGATCACTGGTGCTTAGCCTGTGGGGCGGGGAGGGGCGGGGGAGAACAAAAAAGAAACAAGGGCAATTCCTCTGAAGGGAAAGAAGTAGCTAGCTACGTATATCATTATGGCCACCGACCTGGGGTGTTACTGATCCCCGTTAATAATTGATAATATTAGTACAGCGTACCGGCATAGAGAGCGTTGAACTTACTCTGTAGTGTGCAGAGTAAATAACATGCTAATGCAAGGAGAACCCCATATTAGCATAGTGCATAGTGCATCCAAGCAGTCGGATCATCATCATTGATGTTACCGAGTAGAGAAAACCGTTGCCTGCCAGGGAGGAACGTACCGTGTAGATCGCGTAGATCGCTTAGCCTAGTAGTGCAGTAGCCCTGACGACAATCAGGTAGAATCAATCTATTTACTATGGAAGTTCTCACAACTTGACTCATGAACATTGACTTCGCGCTCTGTATGTCATCTGGAGCATAACTCAAAAAGGGGTTTCCTCAACCGTCAAATTGTCCCAATTCCACGGTTGACACTATCCCGTCGGTTTGGTTCGGTTCGTTTAGGTGCCAAGAAAAAACGCTGAGCCTATCGGTGATTGGCTCCCAAAAATCTAACCTAAATCTAAGACATGACGTCACGACAAACAAATAAACAGAACATCGGACGAAAAGAAAAAAGCTATCGAATAAAGCAGCACTTTGATTTGACTGTCAAACCAATAATTATAACAAGTATCCAATTTCTCTGATGCAGCTAGATCCCAACCCCTATCCTATCCGTACCCCGTGCTCCATACAAACCACGCGCGAGGTACTGTACACATTATAATACGATTAGTAAGTAGTATCCTCGCACTACTCGTACTAACAAAACAACTCCTTTAAACAACCAACCAATGGGATTATTCCATGCCAATCCAGGGGCCAAACTAAAGCTCATCGACGATCGACATCCCATGCATTGCAGCAGCGCAGCCAAATACTTTGCGGGGCCGCACACGCACAACCACCCGCGTCCGCCCCCGGTCCGGTCCGATCTTCCGGATGCCGGGTACCGGGTACCGGCAGGGGTCTGCTGCCCACTCTGCGCAACCTCCCTGTATGCGGTACTAACTGTGTACGGCACGAACTAGGCATCGTCCGCAAGAGCTGGGCAGGTTGGACGGCGGGAGATCTGCATCCGACATTACAGTATCCTAGCTTATAGCAGCCTCCTGACTTCTGAGGATCATCATGGTTCATGATTCAGGATTCATGGCACAAACAGACAAACAAGTTGAAGTCAACAACCTTGAAAGTAATAATATGCTTCCGAAACCAATAAACTTGCTGTCCCCCCCCCCCCCCCCCAAAAAAAAATCAAAAAGACTTTAAGTCAGAATTAATGCACCGATCATTTATGAACATACAGTACAACCGCTCTCACTGACGGCTGGATCTGCCATTATTGCAACGTACTGTATACAGTTTCCGATCGTTGGGCGTGAAGATAATTAATTAAGCCGCAACCTCCTAGGAGCATCGCCTTGAGTGGAAACCGGCTGTATTACCAGTGTCCATTATTTATTGTGGAATAAATAGATTGAGAACACGCATCCGCTTAGAATTACCTACTAGGTTCTTACAATCGATGTACTGTAGTACGGAGTATATCTGCCCACATGGTCTTCAGGGGAATCTCAGCTGGCTATAGTTGTACTGCACGACTGCGATTTACTGACTGTACACCACCATCAAGTGTACAGGAGTACACAATAATAGGATGAAACCATTGACGCCCGTTGGAAACTTTCTCAAAGTCCGCAACAGGCAACAGGCATCAGGCATCAGCCACAACACTCCCCCTTTAACATGGCGCAGATCCCCCTACACTTAATGCAGAGTCCATCTGCAGAATATTCCAAGTATTCCACACTAAGTAACTTTAGGTAGCTGATATACACCACTACTCTGTCCACCTGACTCCACCACCACTACAGAGTACTACAGTACTAACCCCTTGCACCTACCAGCCAACTTAAGTATTTACAGTACCTAACTAACCTTCCATAAGAGCACAAGCCAGGAGGTTGATTACGCAACACACGCGGAAATCATCGGCTTCCAGGTACTCTGTTCCTCCCTACGGAGTACTCCGTACAAGCGTACAGTACAATCCCATGTCTTTGTCTACTGCCCGTTTTCCTGCAAAACCAGCATATTTCAGCACAGTTTTTTTTTGCTTCCAACAAAATCATATGACAAGGATATTAATAAATTATATTTTTAGATAAGAGAATTTTCTATTTTAGACTTATTTCAGGATGAAGATAAGCATTAAGGAAAAATTTTCTCGAAAACTCAGATTCACTGAAACTGTTAAACTGACGGTACAGTATTTCAAGTTCCTTTATATAAGAAGCGAGCCAACGGGATGGATCATGGAGGGAGTCACAAGGCAAAGAACTTGACCACAGAGCAATCTCTAAAGGAGGGAAATAAAAGGAATAAAATTGGTGAATGTCTCCCTAAATAACAGATATATAAAAGAGAATGAAAAGAAAGTAGGGAATCCTTAGAGGTTTCCTGGATCTGATGTGTACCCAGCGAAAACCATCCAGGATCCTTCTTGTATTGAAGCACACACACACACACACACACACACACACACACACACACACGCGCGCGCGCGCGCGCGCACGCACACGCACACATGCAAAGCAAATGTACAACGATCTCAAAGTATAAAGGTCTGGAGGCGACGAATAACCTATAATAAAAGAGGTATTTCTGAGAATCAGTTTCCCAGTGGGGACTGAGGGATAAGCCTGGCGAAATGCTCCAGTACACTATATATGAAAGAATCAAGAATTCTAATACTAATATCTCTTAGAATAGAATCATTCAGATATAAGACTACTACAGTATGACCTATCAAATTCTAGTCCAAATTAAATAATAAGAGATTTACAGTATTTTAAGGACAAATTTTTTAAGAAAATATATATATATATATACATATATTTGATCTATAACTAGATCACCTAATCTTAACAAAAAATTAAATCTAAATTCTAAAAATCTTTATCAGAAATAATAAGATTCTTTAGCTGTAAGAAAAACTGTGCTGAAATATGCCAGTTTTTTTTGGCAGGAAAAAAATGGGCGTAGATAAAAACTTCTGACCTAGTACAGTACAGTACTCTATAATATTCGCAGCACACAGGTTTCAGCTCATTATTAACATGGTGAAGAATGAATGGTTGCATCCTAAATCCTAATCCAATAATGCCATGCATCAGCAATTCAGCCAGAGTATATGTGCGTTATACAGAATAATAATAGGTGCCTGCTGAGTTGTCTCTCTCAACCTCACGACTCCAAAGTCTCCAGTAGAATATTATATAGTAGCTCAAATAGTATGTCGTATATTAGCAAGTACCTCTCGGATGCACTACGGCCTGGGGCCAATTCTCCCGCCACGTTCCATTCTAATTTCAACTCCATATGGCATCACTCACTATCCTTCTACGTATCAACGGTGACATAGGTAAGCTATTATTTCTTGAGCGTCGTCGTCGATCTGGATAAGAGCCACTTTGCAAAGTGTGAATTAATAAATTTAACTCCTGCTCCCGCCTAAGCGAATACACTAGAGGACATCATTAATCCGACAAAGTAATTCTACCATACTCATGATTCCCTTTAGAATAACGTACCAGACAAAGGCCACCTCTAAACACCGTTTTATGCTCTAACGCCGAATAACAAAGGCTTGCTAGCAGGATGTCGAAGCCAACGTAGGAGACCGACTTCGAGAAGCCGGCTCCAGCAGATGTGTCGTCATGGTTATTCACCCGAAGACGCCGAACAACAAATGTGGACGGACATTAATACTCTCCAACCAACGGTAGGTCTCGTGAGCTCCTTCCAACCCAGATCTTAAAGGTCCCATTCACCGGCATCACCCAGTTCTGCTTCCTCGTGCTCCAGTAGCTGAGGTCTTTTCGGGTTAGAGACAGCTCTACATTTTCCACCTGACCGGGCTGCAGCTCGACCTTTGTGAAATTCCGGAGCACGCGGACCGGAAATTCAATCTGCTCTCTAGCTCCTTCGTCCACTTCGGTCACGTTTTCCGGAAATGAGACGTAGAGCTGCACCACCTCCTTTCCGGCTCGGGGTCCGGTATTCTTGACCTGTACATGCACCTGCGCAAATACTTCATAAAGAGACGGATTGCCCCCTTCACCTCCGCCCGCAGGCGAGGGTGTCTGCACCGTGTCGTAGCCCTCGGGATAGTTATAATGGCCACGTTTTTTAGCCTCATCGACGGATGAAATGTACGGATAGATATACTTCTTCAGCCTTCTGAATCCCTCCGGAAATACTGCGGACTCGGGATCAGGAATATCATTAACGTAAGACGGAGGGAGCGCTGCGTCTGCGGGACGAGGAGAAGGCAGGGGGGACTTCTCCCGCACGCGTGTAATGTTGAATTCTCCGAATTCAAATGTCGTATACGACAGACCAAAGCCGAACTCGTATCGAGGTGCAATCTTATACTTGTCGAAATGGCGGTAATCGACGTAGAGACCGTCAGTGAAATTCACCTGTGGGACGGGGCCGTTTGGTTGGTACAGAACCTTCGACCCCTGGCCGTAATCGTCTAAGCTTTTGCCGATCGTGTACGGAAGTCTTCCACTAGCATCCACGTCCCCGAAAAGAACGTCCACTAGGGCGTTTCCACTCTCTTCCCCCGGAAGATTCGCAAAAAGGACAGCTTTAACGCCGGGAAGGTCGATCCATTTCTCCACAATAACCGGACCAATGGAGTGCACAACGACCACCGTTTTTCCTTTACCATCACCGCAGCCGTTGGCGACTTTCTGCACAAGATCATCGCCCCCTTTCTGTAGGAACAAATCGTTCCTATCGCCGTGGATGCCGTCGCTTGAGGCAAAGCCTTCTCCGCCATCCGAGTTGACGAATACTATACACAGGTCCTTGTCCTTGAGATCCGTGTCTTCGACCTTGTTCGTCAGGTAACTTGTCGTTTCAACATCTTTAGATCTCCAGGCGGACCGCAAAGCCTCCCAGGGGTTTACCAGATAAGGAAAGTTGACTGCTCCACTCCCCCAGCCGGACCCAAGCGTTCCCTGGTTGCATGCTCTATCCGGACAAGCATTGGGCCCTCTACCTGGACCGGCGTCTTCACCGTATATTCCAACACGATATTTCTTCCCTGGCTTTGGCGCGTCTCTCGAAAGTGGCAAAATGTTATCCACATTCTTCACCAGCACCGTACCCTCAGATGCTACTTTGCGGGCCGTGATATTATGAGCGTGTTTCCCTTTCCCCTGCGCATTAACGAAGCGATTGACAACGCCAGTGGCATCATCATCACTACCCTCGTGCAGGCGACCGATCTCCTCGTCCGTCCATGAGGAGAAGTTGGGACCGCCATCTCCGAATGGCGGAGGCTGCTTCCAGGAGTCCTGCCTCATTTGATACCAGGCCGCAACAATGCGAGTTACCATATCGTTGAGTCGCTCCATCGGTACAGTTCCGTTTAGAACAGCCTTCGTCAGCTGACTACCCCAGAGAGACTCTCCATTGGCCCAACGGAGGCCGTCACCCGGCATGGTCATATCCAGACCCGCGAGAGCGCTGTCCACGCCAGAGCGTTGGGCAAGCCAGTCGGATTGGACGAAGCCTTGGAATCCCAGCTCATCCTTTAGAATTCCATTGAGGATCTTGCTATTCTCGCACGCATGAGTATTATTGACCATCTGATAGGAGCACATGACGCTGGCCACACCAGCGCGAACGCTCTCAGCAAATGGCCATATAAATACTTCACGCAGCGAGCGATCATCGATGTTGGACGACAGTGCAGTCGGTATACCCCATTCATACGGCTGCCGAAAATGCTCTTGCTCATTCATGACGTAGTGTTTTGCGGTTGCAATTACTCCATTTCGCTGGATACCTCGAATGGTTTGTACTGCTCCAATAGCCTGTAGCACAGGATCCGAACCAAAGCCTTCCCAGTTTCTTCCCCCTGCAGGCATCTTCCCCAACGGGCCCATGGAAGGTCCCAGAATGACATTTACGCCTTTAATGCGAGCTTCGCGTCCGAGCGCGAAACCGCGCTCGTACATCAGGTCTCGATTCCACGTGGCGCCGGTAGTGATGCCAGCCGGGAAAGCAGTAATGTTGGAGGTGAAACGCACTCCCAAGGGCCCATCTTGCAAGCAGAGGGAAGGAAACCGAACATGAATTGCCGGTCCTAAGAGTCGTTTAGCATGTGAAACGTTTAAGTGAGGCTGCTCACTGGAGTTCCTACCAGTATTGCCTACGCAAAGCCCCATTTGCCAACCGACGCCGGTTGTGATATTGACCTTTTCTGCAAGAGTCATCTTCTCCACCATTTCCTGGGCCTTACGGTAGCTCTCAGCCCACCGCCTAGTAGTTCCGCCTCGAGGAGTAGGATACCAAGGATCCGTTTCCTGGTCGCACAAGTTAGCTTTGAACATAATCAGATAGAAGGACCAGAAACACCAGATCCTTCGTTGAATATAGACAAAGGAGAAATGAATATTGAAATACACGTCGATACTCACCCTCTTTCTTCCTGACGGGCGTCTGCTCGTCAACCACCCCACAATACCGGCCACCAACCCAACTACAACAGCAATTGCAACCACAGCTGCCCAAATCCGCCTCCTTCTAGAAGCGAAAATCCTGCGGGTGCGGCGGCGAATACGGCTTTTCCTCCCCCCTTTCAGCGCGGCAGTCCTCTCATTATCCTCATCGTCATCGTCAGAGTCAGAACTCAGCGAAGAAGCAGACAGCAAGTCCAGTTGCGCATCGTTCACATTATCGAAGTATCTCTCAAACTGCTCCGTGTTGGTGAGCAGGGGTTCTTTCGAACCGGAGCCATGCTCGTGGTACATGTTAGACGATGAAGGTTGCTGCTGCTGCTGCTGCTGCTGCGAGGGGTTCAACAAGTTTCCAGTTCCAACACCAGGACCAGAGGCAGAAACATGATGAGCGGGATCCGGGTCGTTGATGTCTGCCCTGGCATAATGGCTTTCTTCTCCACCGTCCGCCGTGCTTCGTGCTTGTAGCGGGATATTGTCCGCCAACGCTGGGCGGCCGGACGGTGAATCGGGGGTCTTGGCGTCTGGATCCGCGCCCATGTCGCGCTATCAGAGACTAGCACCTCACGGAGGCATCCCAGCTGCGGGGTGAGGACAAAGGGAGATGGATCTCATGAGATTGTGTTACCCCAGATCCTGTCCGACTGGACTGACGTCTGTACGACAGGGCAAGCGGGGAGAGATGGAGGGAGTTGGAACGCGCTGCGCTCGCAGCGAGGAAGGCGCTCCGGCCGGGGAGGACATGTGCCCATCCGACCAATCGGCATCGTGCCCTTGGCCCGTCAGGGACGCTCCGTTGCAACTTCAGACGTTGTTCCATTGAGTTCTTCCTACGGTCTAAGCGGCGGACAGAGTTTGCCATCCCCAGCCCAGCCATTTCCCATTCCGGTCTCTTCTATGATGTTTTCCGGCGTTTGTAAGGCCGGGCATCAGTTTGTTGAACGGAGTGCTCCATTTGAGTCCTGTGATCTAAATTTAGCACAGTACTTGGGAGGGAGGTACCTAATAATCCACAGACAATGACACATCCACCAGTGACCCTTTAACACAAATCAGCACCAATCCTCTTGCTTGTTCTCAAACTGGAGAGCAACAGACCATTGTTTAAGGAATCATAGGTCATCAATCACATCCTGACAATGTCCGGATCATAGCCCTCAAATATCCCTCCTACCTACCTGCCAGTACCTACCTACCTGGTGTAACGACAGGCCTAGGTGACTAGACCAAAAGGGGTCGTTCGGTTTATCTTGA